>JACKZZ010014874.1_pt1 | contig 72024 bp, 41 predicted proteins | sample 8027871 | NCBI WGS metagenome assembly JACKZZ01 (sample SAMN15724774, study PRJNA655200) | protist metagenome | isolation source: fluorescence activated cell sorting (FACS) single amplified genomes of... | place: USA: West Boothbay Harbor, Gulf of Maine | collected 2000-07-19
ATTTGTTCTCATTGGTTGGGGAACAAAGACGCCCACCTTATCGCTGGTGGTTATGCGGTCCTGCTCGTAGTGGCACATGTGTGCATATTGACCCTCTGGGAACGAGTGCGTGGAATACTCTCTTACTTGGTCGCAAGCGCTGGGTCATCTTTCCTCCATCCACACACAAGAAAATAGCAAAAGCACTCTGTGTTATTAAAAAAGGAGAAGATGACGAAGCAATCAACTACTTTGTGGACCACTTACCACGCCTTATGCGACAAATAAAGCGAGATGAATGGGCGTGGAAAGAAGCCAGAAGGCGTCCAGATGGTGACAGTGTCTGTGCAGATTGTCACAGTAATAACAGTACTAGTATGAGTATTTCTAGTGGAAGAACAACCCGTGATAGCTTAGGGAGTAGTAGTAGTAGTAGTAGTAGTAGTAGTAGTAGTTGTAGCAGTAGTAGCAGCAGTGGCAATGATGAAGCTGGTTCCTGCTCGTCCTGCGGCAAAGCACTCCCAGAAAATCCTCACAGCAAATACGGGTGTAGTAGCGATGAAATCATTGAATTCACTCAGTATCCCGGGGAAACAATATTTGTACCTGGAAGCTGGTGGCACGCTGTCATAAATATGGATGATACTGTAGCAATTACTCAAAATTTCTGCTCAAAAACCAATTTTGCGAAGGTATGGCGAGAGGCTCGTGCAGGAAGAAAAAAGATGAGCTGTAAGTGGCTTAAGCGCCTACGGGAAAGCCACCCCGATCTAGCAGATCAAGCCGAGCAAATTAACAAAGATGACGACTTTATTATGTATTATGAGCGTCGTAAATTGAAAGAAGAAGCTCGTGCAGCGAAAAGGGCACTCAAAGCGCAAGAGCGAGCTCATCGGGAAGCGAGGAAGTTGGGTGTGGCCACAGAAGAGGCTCATATCAATTTCAAAGCAGTACCCCCTCCACCACCTACAATAGACACAGCAACACCTGCTCTTTCCGCACAAGCGACAGCTGGTAGTGGTGGTAGGTATGGCACGGTGTCGGTGAGTAGCGAGGAGAGCAGTGATGAAGTGACGAAAAAGTCTATGAAACGCGATGGCAAGAAGGATAAAAAGAACTATAAACACGAGAGCAAGCATAGCGCAGAACGAAGAGAAGCAAAACGAAAACTGAAAACTGCTGGTACAGTCACAGATAGCTCAGATGAGTCCACGATGGCTTCTCACGAGAGCTCCGAGTCTGATAGCAAAAGACGCAAAAAAGTGTCATCAAAATAGGAGATAGATATGTATTTAATAGTAGTATAAATTGATGAATTATAACTATAAGTTTTTCTACAATCCGATAATCAGATCCTTATAATAACTTGTATTTTGGCCGGTTGATGGAATCGTCGGTCGGGGAGTCGGAGGATTTTTCATCCAGGCTCGACCGATGTGCGTCTATTTTCACCAATTCACCACTAAAACGGTGACTTCAAGTGCATCTGAAGTCAAAAGATCGATAGGAACATTGTAAATTGACGATTTCCATTCAAATCTTGCATTTGGTTCAATAGGCGTGATCTTCATTAACAAAATGATGACGCAACCTGGAACCCCTTTGGTGCTCGTGCTCCTACTTGTAGTGAGCTTTTCATTTGTGAGCTTGGCATTCGATTGTACACACTTCGATAGTAATATGGGTGCGAGCTTTGATCTCACAGAGTTACAAAGGTAAGTGAGACAGTTTTGGTTGTTTTGGGGAAACCAGTATGTGTGTGCCTGTGCCCTTGACTTCGACCATGATGATGATACTTAATGAAACATGTTCTAACCATAATGCTATAACTCATTTATTTCCACAAAATTTTCTTTCGTTTTTTTGCAGATCGGCCGGACAACCATCATATAAAATAGAAGACGGTGATATCCCATGCACCCCCAACGTCGAATCCAACTACACTTATTCATTTAATGTGTGTGGAGCGATCACAGGTTATGTTGAGCAAGAGTGTGTGCACGCATTAGGCGATAAGTTGCGAACAGCTGGAGCTTTACAAATAAACAAGAGAGATACCGTAGACGAGAACGACGACTGGTGCTTCGTGGTTGGGTACTATAATCAAGAACAAACGTCAGTACGTCTCCTCAACGCCAATGATCCTACAGAGGGAATCAAGGTATCATATAATGGAGATTATTGCACTGGTGGCAAGCAACGCAAATATAATATAGAACTAAGTTGTGCAGACAAATTGAATCCCGTGCCCACACATGCATATGAATTGACTGGTTGTGAGTACACGGTGTACATGCCTTCTGTGTATGGTTGCCCACTTGAATGCCCTGTTGCAAACCGTGCTTTATGTGGGGGTCAAGGTCATTGCGCATATGACAATGATAAGAAAGCAGCACGATGCTATTGTAACCATGGTTACCATGGTGTAGACTGTACAGAAACGGGCGCAGCGCCAGATGAGGCATTGAACTATAGTCCAGCTCTCCTTGGTCTAATCATTACTCTCTTCATAATTGTTGCACTACTTGTCATGGGGGTATTTATGATGATGAAACAAGTATCAGCATATAGAGATGATATTGCCAACTACCAAGTACTGAAAGGGGGAGATGAGGACACGAGTAATAGCAGCACCCCAAATTCTCGTCGCGGTGGAGCCATGAGTGGTGGAAGCGGTGGGGATTCATTTATGGATACTCTATCAGATGTCTTTTCACCTATATCAGATTTAGCAAGCGGTGCTGTAGGAACAGCCACGTCATATCTCGGCAATCGTGGTGCAGCACGCAACGCAGCGGCCAACTCAATGGCAAGACAAGGTCAGTTCACTAGTATGGGAATGACTGAGAGTCCAGCTTCGAGAGGCGCCTCTGGACTAGATGGTGATGTATCTTCAGTTACCCTGTAAATAGAATCACATAATGAGAAATAATCAAATTGCAAAATCTTTCTTTTGTTAGTACATTTACATTCCCCTTCTGTTCGCTCAAAACACACCTTCTCCTTTCTCTATTTTTGTATGATTAGCAGAAATACGTCTTTATGCTTGCTCGGCATCTACTGCTGCTGGCTCTGATGTAGAGCTGGTTGATACAGGAGCAGTTTCACGTGCACGACTTTTGATGAAATAGTCATCAGAGCCAAAGATAGCTACCAGCTCTGGATCGGGTGCGTCAGGGCGACCCATGGCACCACAGCCGTTACAGTCCATTCGTTTACCATAGCAATGACCTTTACATGCCACGCATTGCCAATCTCCTGGGCGGAAATTTGAACGTAAGCCGTTGGAGGCAAGATACTGCAAGTATTGGACAATCATAGCCTCGGAGTCGCCATCCTTGACACTATCGCAGGTGGCGCAATCTTCACGGAATGCATACTTATGAACTTGACATTTCTTACACCACCAATCACCTTCACGAATGGCCCCAGGTACAGAAGCAGCCCTTCCTCCACCGCGATTTCCGCGCATAACGTGTTCGAAACGACACGAATCACCGCGACTACAATTCCCATCTTGAAAGGCAAAACAAGTCATGTCACGTTCACGTCCACCACCGCCACGACGGTCATCGCGGTGTCCTCTGCCACTGCCGCGGCTACCATGCTCGAATCTACAGTTACTTCCATATTGACAATTACCATCCTTTTCAAATGCATAACATGTCATATCACGACCGCCACCACCTCGGTAGCCACCACGATCTCTGCTACGAGATCGACTGCGTGAATGACTACGATCTCTGTCACGTCTACGATTGTCGCGGCGATCGCGGCTGCGACTACGTGAGTAACTACGATCTCTGTCTCGTCGTGATCGTCCACGTCCACCACCTCTAGAACTTTCACCATCACTTCTTGGTGCTCTACAATCTCTGCAAGAATCTCGACTGGCATAATTGTGGGAATTGCAACCAGCACACATCCAATCACCTTCACGGAAGTTTGCAGGTTTACCTCCTCCTTGAGGAGCACCTCCAACATTACCCATTACATATCCAGCTCCTCCAAATTGGCCTTGATTATTGCCCATAGGAAAGCCAAATCCGTTCATAGCTCCACCAAAGTTACCAGCAGCAGGGCCACCAAATGCACCGTAATCCATTTTATAGATAGAAGAATAACGAATCAATAATCAATCATTTTAGGGTGATGCTGGTGAAATCGGCTGACCGTCGGTAGATTCACCTTAATCCTACTTAAACTATCCTGTATGGGTCCTAAAAGAGGAAACAATAATAATTTTATTGTTTACACCATTTATAACAATATCAATCTTTCAGTCGCGTTTTTAGATTTGATTGGTGTGCCATTAATCCTCGTATCCATCATCGAAACCAACCATAGCATAATAAAACATTTTACCTTGTAGTATATCTTGCTTTTTGGGTGAAACCATACAGGAAAATTCTTTTCATTTTTTAGATTGAATTGAGAAACCATGAGTAGTTTGGTAAAATTGCCAGACTTTAGTGATCCTGATACGTTTACGAATGTTAGTGATGAAGTAGGTACAACGTTCGCGGTTTATGTGCTTTATTTTTTCAGTGTACCTATTTTGGCATGGATTTTAGACAACTACAAAATATCCAATAAATTCATGTTAAAGCTTGGTGACGAAGGAAATAAAAGGTATATGCAAAGGAAAGCTATCATTCGAGAGAGACTACAGACTCAGAAATCTCTATCGTTGCAATGTATCGATGATTTCTCTGAAGATGAAGAAAGTGCAGATATGTCTATAATGACTGTCGATACAAATACTGCAGATAATAGTGGAACAGTAGTGACAAGGCAACCGTTATCGCCACAAAAAGACAGAGAGGAGACGGAAGCGTTGACATCTTTCAGAAATAACAAAGTTAGTCCAGACCCTGATGATACTATAGAATCACACAGTGCAGGTTCTTCATCAATATGTACTCCAAGGGGCCGGAAAATGAGTATACTTCGAATAAAGACAGTGGAATCTCGCAAGAAGCTAAACCGAAAAGTGAGCTTCATAACTAGAGTATTCGGAAGAGGTGATCGCGAGAGGTTCAACGACGGTTTCTGGAAGAATATAATGAATGGCAAATCTTATGCAGGTATCAATAGTGCCAAACTAGGATGTGGGTTGTGTGGTTGCTGTGCCACACCTGGCTTGTGCGGCTGCTGTGTGACATCGAGTTTCTACAACGACTTTTACTTTTACATATGCAACAATAACATTGTTCTCAGTATGTTTTGTGCATGTCCAGGCCACCCATTCTCAAGAAGTCATCGCCGTTTGGCATATTTATTACAACAAGCAGTAGCATTCTCTTTGACTGTTATCGCCGCTAGTATAAACTTTTCTCCATACACGTACACAGTCAATAAAAGCGATGTCGAGGTGGAGTACACTGTAACACCATCACAGCAACGTATGGGCGTGAATATGTTCATTATATCTCCATTTGTGTTGTTAGCGTATGATAGTATTTACGCACTGTTAGCATGTCCTTGCCTAAAAACAGATTGTCAGAATAATTGTCTCCGTTTTTTCAAGCAGTTATTGGAGCGAGGTGGCAGTATGCTAGGTAGTGTTGTGAGCCTCTTGGTTGGTATAGTACTTCTTTTCGTTATCTCCATGTGGCCACATAGTGAATATGATGTATTATGGCTGTATGCAATACAAGTACAATCATTTTCTATAGTACTCGATTTCATCATGGGTTTGCTAAACTTTTGGCCATTCTTCTATTGTGAAATTAAGTTACTGGGACTCTTGAGCGTTCTTAAAGTTGGAAGCTGGATCGGAGAGCGAAGAGAGTGCAAAAATAAGCAGTTTGGTTCTAAACCAGTAAGGGAGTTTAAGACATGTTGGGGGCTTATTATTATCAGTTGTTCTTGGTGGAATGCGACCCACGGTGCTATTGCGCCAGATTCGAACCTCCAGATCCTGGAAGAAGGACCAACACCACCTACTATATCTAGCGAGAAGGAAGTATCGAGCAAGGAAAGCAATGCTGCTATAACGCTGCAGTGCGGATATCGTTCGTGGGTAGCAAAGATGCGACGCGATGAGTTGTCAATACTACGCAAAGAAGAAATGATTCTCGCAGAAGAGGCAGTAATAATTCTCCAGGCGCATATTAGGGGCGCATTTTGTAGGCGCATCGTAAAAAAGCTACAAGAGTTACCCAAACCCCGGTCTGTTGATGTTATAAAAAAGGATATTGTTCATGCTAATAAATGCAAAGTTTCTGCGCAAAAAGAATTTGATGCCTGGAAAGCGGACTTCATCACGAAACATGATCGCAATCCCACAATTGAAGAATCCACTACCATAGCAGCATACGATACTTCCCGTCATTGGAAGCTTGAGGTAGAACATCTACAACATGAGCTCATACACGAACGGCAACGGCTGAAGTATGAGAAAGAAATGAAGGAGATGGAAAAGGAGGCAAAGATGAAGCAAAAATTACTGAGAGAAAATATACAGCTTGAATCTTCTGAAATTGGTGATAAAAATAATCATCAACAAGAAAAGACAGAGGTGAATAACGTAAAAAACAAGGAGATCACCACATCTGCTGAAAAAACAGACACTGTCATATCGAAGGAACCGCGCCAAGTACGGGGGACAGTTGTTGATTTTGGTACTATCAGTGATAGCGACGACGATGAGCATCCAGTCGAGGACTCACATCATGTAGAGCTTTCTGATTCAGAGGAATTCTTATTATAAGGACGAGTGATATTTATGTATTGAAATTGAAAATTTTGTAAAAATTGCATTTTATACACCAAACACAACTATAAAAACCAGTTTCTCTCTCAACACTCACCAGCATTTGCTAAATGCGCAGAATGCTGCATGATCACATCACGAATACGCGCCGAGTCTGCCACATCTAGTGCTGTTTGACCTTCCCGATCCTTCCAATCCAAGTCAACACCACTATGATTACTAGAATAGCAATACTTTAACAATGCGCATATCACTTGCTCTTCTCCTCGAGACGCTGCAATGTGCAGCGGGCTCTGTCCGTAGTGGTCCAATAATGCAGCTGCACTAGTAGACGGGTAATCTTGAACACGAAGTCTCTCCGCTTCCAACACGAGAACAGCCGATTCTGAATAGCCATGATATGCACAATGATGTAAAGCCCCCCATCCATTAACAGTGTCACATTGATTGAATTTGATTTCAGTACTCCAGCGCTGGAACATAGTTCTCAAAGCAACCAAACCCAACTGCTCATCTTCTGTTGCACATGCTGCAAGCAATGCACTTGTCCCCTCTTCATCACTTACATTATTAATACGGAGATTCCCAAAAGGGTCCTGCAGGAGCCATTGAGTAGCCACACCATTACCAGATTCCAGTGCAGCAACAAGTGCAAGCTTTCCTGAACTAGAACAAGCATTTACCACATGGTTCTCCGAAGAAGAATGTCCAAGAAGGGCATCCTCGGTGCACACACCCTCGCACAGCTCTATAAATGCATCGACTGAATCTTGACGTGAAGCGGATAGACCCATGATTGTTGTTGCTAAGTCTGCACCAATTGAACCCTGAATTGATTCAAATATCAAACCAGTTTCATACCTTGTAGTCCATGTGTTTTTCTTTGTTGTTTCCCCCGTGGATCCCAAGAAATCATTTTTGACCTGAAAGCGTCGTCAACATTCGACAACAATCCACATTTCTTTCGGTTATGATGTTTTAGACGTACAACAATGTCACACAGAGCACCAAAAAAGTTCTACGACCATATTGCTTTTAAGGCAGGTTTTCCCATGGTGGCATTCATGATAGGTGGAAGCTTGGTGCTATCTGAGTTCATGCAAACTCATATGGAGCTGAAGGATAAGAAAACATCCACAAAGTCACAGCGCAAGTTTGATTTAGAGGAAGAGCGTAAGGCAATGATGGGAAAATTGAATTTGGAGAAGGGGTATACATTGAGTAGAATTCCAAGACAAGATGAGGAGAGTGAAAAGGGTGCAAGTTTGCAATCCATAGCCAAGACCAAGAAGATTTGAGCTGTTCTAGTGTTCGGAAGTTCAAGACAAAGTAAACACAATAAGGAGTGGTATGGTTTTATGCACGAGATCATGTCGCAACAAACTATTCCATCCTACATTTACATCATGAAGAGAAGAAGAGAGATGCAGTGATGCACTACTTGCAACGATAAGAAATCTTCCATGCATAACTATACAATGCGCAACTTTCATGAAAAGTTTCGTGAGAAAGAATTTGTTTGTAATGATATGATAATGTAAATCTATGTATTAAATTGACGCGGACATTTATCATCTTGGTTGGTATTGAATATATTGAATATTGCGTGTTTGTTCTCCTGCTTGGTGACAAACATATACAAGCTGAGGTATTTTAGTCTAGCTTGCGTTATAAAAGCCCACACAATAGATCTGGATGGGAAAGTCTTATTATCTATTTGAAATCTACGATTTATCTACATTACGCGGCGCGAAGAATCGATAGCCGCTGGGGTCCGAGTCGTTTGCAACCTTTTTGCAATTCAGACATCAGCGAAAGCTAATCATTCAGTACTTTTATTCACTATCAGTGATTCTAGGTAATATTTTGAAAAGGAATCTCTTTTTTTAGTACATTCATTTTCTATATTGGTGAGTTTCCCCTTCCAAATAGACTCGTTTGGTTTGGTTGAGATGTCCTCTAGCGTTCGCGTGGGTGTAAGAGTGCGACCTCTTTTATCAAAAGAGCGAGCAGCAAATCAAGGTAAACCAATATTTACAGATTTTGATCAAAAGGATGGCGCTCTATCGTTCAAGGGACAGCGAATGACATTCGATCATGTTTTCCCATCTTCTTACGGACAAGATGAATTGTATAGAGATACTGCTGCACCAATGCTGGGGTCTTTTCTCGAAGGTTACAATTGTACCCTGATGGCATATGGCCAAACAGGCTCAGGCAAGACGCATACGATGGGTACATCAGATGTATCAATGCAGGATGATGATGAGCAAGGTCTCATTCCACGTTTTGTGACGGATTTATTTGAAAATTTGAAGATGCACGACTTATCTGGCAATATACCACCCCCTAAGGTTACAGTGTCATTCTGCGAAATCTACGGTGAAGATATATATGACCTGATGGCAGATAACTCATCCTCTGTCCTGCGCAGTACTGATGTCCGTCTGAATGCAGAGAGAGCTTCTCTGCTATTGAGAGAAGACGAAAACGGTGGGGTGTTTGTACAAGGTCAAGTGGAAACAGAAGTAGTTTCAGCTAGTGATGCCTTAGAGCTATTATGCAAAGGAACCCGTACAAGAATCACGGCATCAACCGCAATGAACGCTGGATCAAGTCGCTCTCATGCTGTGTTCACTATCACTTTGCAGCAATATGCGACATCTGATTCTGGTGAAGGGTCCGTAGCAAACGAAGCACATGAAATGCCAAATATTGATGGCGAGAAAAGTCGTATGATATCTAAATTGACATTTGTCGACTTAGCTGGTAGCGAGCGAATAAAACGTACTGGAGCTGAAGGTCAAAGGATGAAGGAAGGTATTCAGATTAATTCCGGTTTATTCAATCTTGGCCAAGTCATCAATGCATTGGCAGATGATCAAAAGATCAAGCAAGGAATCAAAGCTGCTTATGTTCCGTACAGAAACAGTAAACTTACACTTTTACTAAAGGATGCACTTGGTGGCAATTCACAGACGCTTTTCCTTGCCTGCGTATCACCAGCTGAGTCCAGTGAAAGCGAGACATATAGCACCCTGGGATATGCACGCGCGGCACGAAATATACAAAACAAGCCAGTTCTCAATGTGGATGCAACACAGCTGGAATTAAGACGCTTGCGTTATACTGTGAAAGCGTGGATGATAAAGGCGTGCGGAAACATGTTCGTCGACAGAGGTGATGAGCATCTGGTGGTAGCTGCCATGACTGGAGCTTCTCGTCTACAAGCATCACCCTTGCCTCCATCGCTTTTTGCTCAAGCCCAGAGACAAGCTTCTGTGACGTCTAACTCACCACCTGGTTACGACATGGACTTATTGAAACGCAATGATGTACAAGAATATGTACGTGCAGTGAACACCGCCATTGAGGAAAAACTGCAAACTTCTGATGGATCCACTACTTCTATACTTTCTAGCCCTAGAAAGAAGACGAGGTTATCTCTTGGTATGAGTCCCGTGAGACCACTTGGTAGCGTTCGCAACCGTATGTCTCAAATCCCTCATGATGAAGTCCGCGTGGGTCCCATGTCCCGCCAAAACAAAGTTGCGGAGGATGGAATGGAAGCTTTTAGCAAGCAATCTGCACAAGCTATCGAGAGTTTACAGGGTAGTTCAGATCCCGAAGAGACAGAAAGACTCGTCACCCGTATGATTGAGATGGTGGAGCAAGAAAAGGAGCTGCTAGGTACTCAGCTTGAAGCTGCACAACAACAGGAGGGTGAGCAGGAGCTGCAAGCCATGGACAAACAGATCGAAGAAAAGGAAGCAATTCTATCACAACTGCATGCCACTGTCAAAGGATATGCTTCTATGAAAGGAGATTTTGAGAAGCTTGTCGATACTATTGGCTGCTTAGAAACCGAACGGCAGGCATTAGAGCTTGAGCTCGAGCAAGCCAAGCGTGAACAAGAGCGAGAACAGCGTGCACATGGTCGTCAATCTGTTGCCCCAACTAACAGCGTTGTGGTTGAGCGCATCAAAGAGAGGTTTCATAAGGTAAAAAAGGAACTAGAAACTATGCGAGAAGAACGCAAGAAGAAAGAAAATGCATATAGACTGATGCAACGCGAGAGTAAACAATGCGAAACGCTGACGAAAGAAATCGAGCGCATGAAAACTTCCCGGGTGCAACTTCTCAAAACACAAAAGACAGCTATTATTCAGTTGCAAAAAAAGGATCGCGAGATAACAAACAAAATGATGGCAATGCGTAAGTCAGAAGTTCGTAAACAGCAGGTGATGAACACTTTGAAGTTCGAGATAGTGAAGAAAGACCGGGTGCTCGGGCACAAGGATCGTGAATTGGGAAGAATAAATGGAAAGCTGCGTGCTTGCGAAGAACACATATCACAACTAGTGCGTATTCAAAACAAGAATAGATTAAAGTTGATCGATAATCGTTCTAAGAACCGCGAAAGTACTCTGAGTGGTGTGGGAGGTAATCAACATGTCAAGCACGGACTCAGTGCATCCGAGCAGGAGCATCTGACATCATCGAAGGCCCTTCTTGATAACTTAGTGGATGACCGAGTAGAGAAAGCTGCTGTGCGTAACCTATATGAACTGAAGCAATCTTCTTTACAGCAACTCAACAAGGAAGTTGTGACAGAAGCTCTGGAACTCGAAAGCCTTCTTGCTCGCCAAGCGGAGCTCGAGCAGCAAAAACAAAGATATTCTGAAGTGAATCAGGATGGCACAGTGACATCATCTGAAGCAGCTGTCGTGTGTTGTTTAGAATTGGACCAAGTGCAACAGCAGTTGTTGCACTGTGAATCCAGTATTGATCGAATCACCAGGGATCTAGACATATTCAACACTGATTTGGAGGTGCTTGGTAATCAAATGGATACACAGAAACCCTTACCACCAACAATAAGCGCAAACATTAGTATTAATGGAAAAGAGCGTAGTGGTTCTTTAACTAGTACTTGGGAGGATGTTGGACGCCAAACTTTAGAGGGATTGACGCACTCGCAATTGAAAGCGCTCACATGGGAGCTTCTCGCAGACAAGACGAAAGCATTGGAGCGACAGAGAGTTCTACAAGATGAGAATATTTCCTACCAGGAAGCAAACGATACATTGCAAGAGCAAATTCATAGTGCAGAAACAGCTATTGATTTGACAAGAGCAGATGCTCGCGAAAGACTGCAGCAAGCAGAGAAGCAGCGCCTTCAGGACGTGTATGAAATGGTGAAAAGCAATGCTTCGTCTTCTGATCATAATAGTAGCACTGAGTTGGACGAGCGTAAAGCTGCGCGTATAGCCCTACAACGTTCACAACAATTAGAGCAAGAATTAGAAAATGCCGAAGCAGCGGAGATAGACGCACGCATGCAGCTTGAGTCTTCCCAAGATGACAATAAGAAGCTTTACAGTGATCTCCAAGAGGCGCAAGTGCAAGCACAGCTTGCAAAAGCTGCTCTTGCAGAGAGCAATGGTAGTACCTTACGAGACCATGAGCAGCGAATGGCTAATCTTTGTGATTTATGGTCAGAACTTGGGGTGGACAGCTCAGAACGACAAGAACTTGTCTCCTCTCTTGAGAATGCTCGTGTTTTGGCTCACGAGCGCATTTCTGCTGATTTAAAGCAGCGCACAGATAAGGCTGTGGAAGAATTGAATACACTTCATGCAGATGTTAGCGATATGAAGAAAGCACTGGGAATCACCACCTCAACAGAGGATACCGATGAGGAGGGTTCTACCGTCTTATCTCGGCTCGAGCATGTACGTGACGCATACTCAGATATCGATGGCTCCTTCACAGCGAGCTCAACTAAGCTATTTTCTCTCAAAGATCATTTACTCGCTGTAGTTTCTGAAATGTGGCTTGAAGGACACCAACTTTCCAATTCGCTGCAAGTACTCATGCGTTTAGGTTGCTCTGATGCATTATCACCCGATCTTGCACGCCACATCGTCGCTTGTGAACTTACTCTGACCGATGAGCAGTTTACATTGTGGGAATCCGAATTGCGTGAACTCAATGTGAAGCGCGCTAAGATAACATCAAAGTTAGTCACATTACGGGAGAAGGTGCAAGAACTGGCAAATGCATTGGGACTTTTAGACGAGACTTCACTCCGGGCACTGCTGGAAAGTGAAGGTTCAACAACTGCCGCAGTGGACGGAGCTTTGGACCTACTGTTGGGAAATTCTGCTCGTAATCCACCGGGTGCTTCTGAACTTCTCAATGCCACTGAACAACTACTTTTACTGCTTGAAAGTATTCAAGCTAATCGTTTGACTGCTCTGCAATTAAGCAAACGCTTTATTCTTGAGTTCCGTGCGGGAATCGAAGCGAACCCCGCCGTGGTAACGGAAATCGATATATCTACACCGGTGGCTAGAGAAGTACTCACTGCTACAATCCAAGATGCTTTTGACACTGCTATGAACGCAGAAAATCTCATGCCTAGCCTCAGGGCTCGTCTAGAAGCACTATTTGATCAAATGGACAAGACAGCCCTTACCAAGGACACGAATACCCAAATAGAAACACTTCTCGCATATGTTCCAGAAGCGCAAGCACCTGACCCAGTAAGTCGTAGTTGTAGTTCTTCAAGTGTGGACGCGTCTTCTATTTCTGCAAGTAAGACGAGTACTGGCTCACGGTCATCAATAAGTAGTAGTGGAAGAAGAACAGGGAGTAGTCGCCTTAGCAAGGCTCCCTCCCCCCCACCAACTCCAGTGGAGACATCATCTGAGTCAAGCACTGCTGTCACAACTCCAGCACACGCAACGTTAGCAAGCTTAGATGCTCTTCTAGGTGAGATTGCGACAGTTGCACTCTGTGCGGAGGAGCAATGGCTGCGTTCAGCATTAGAAGAATGGACTGCTGACTGGCACAAAGAAACAGAAGGCCTAGTAGCTGGTCGAGAATGCGTGAGACAAGCATTAGTATTACATGGGGAGTGTCAACGCATACAAACACTGCGTTCAGCTCAACAGACACTGATTCAATGTGACGAACAACTCATCAAACACATCTCAGACATGGAAGCATTCGAAGCAACTAGTAAACAGGATCGAGACAAGATTTTGGGAAGTCGCTCCAAGGGAAGTAGTACCGCTCTACTAGCAGAAGAAAAGTATCGCCGTAACGGAAAGAAAAAGTATGAAGTCATTACTGGTCACATTATTGCTGCAGGGTCCACATTGCAAGCTCTGATGACTGAAGCGGGTCCCGGAAGTCTGCCGGTCACTGTCGACATCTCCATGTTGTCCTTAAAGTCACGCGACTTGTTGAAAGCTAAAAGAGTGGTTCACGAAGGAGAGCTTATGCATCTACATGGCGTAAATAACGGGGTTCGTCGCTGGAGTAATGAAGGAGAGGTTGACGAGGAAAACATGCCGCCACCAGCTCCCACGAACTCAACATTACCACTAGGGGATAAAGCAAGTAGAAGTTCTTCTAGCTCTTATTTACCTAAACCTATTTCCCGGACAAGTAGTGTCAGTGGCAGTCGTTTATCATCGCGGCCATAGCAAAATCGCAAAAAGGGGAAATCATTCGAAGGCGAAGAAATTAGATTTGCATACAGTGTCATATAAATTCCCTAACAAACAAATATCTATTTTTATATAAAACCTACTCCGAATCTGTTTCTGCCATAGCCGCAGGAGATGTTCCTGCTTTTTTCAACTTTTTAGCATCAGCTCGAACCTTTTTGGCTGATCGCTGCTCCGCATCAAATATGTCCATCTCTTTCTGCAACTCCTGTGATAACTGCTGACGAAAGGGTGACAATTCAGCGGCAAATAAAACAGAATGAGCCCAACCTGCATGTTCACCAAAAGAAGATCGAAATAAATCACCTACTCGCTCATACAATTTTGGAGTCAAGCTTGCCAACTGCCCCGTGGAGGATGCTTTACTGGGGTCTAGCAAACTCGGATCGTAATCACGAGCTGCGATATCGTAAACGTGAACATCAACAGGAACAGCAGCTGTCTGATCCAATGAAAATAAGGCGACACAATCTGCCACTTTGCGACCAACGCCTGGAAGCTGCTGCAGCTGCTCATTAACGTGCAATCGTGCTGTAGGACCAGCACGCCGAAGGTCCTCTAGCCACTGGGAGCCCCCAAGTTCCAAAGCTTTGATACCTGAACCACGCAGAAATTTGGCACGATATCCCATACCAAGTGCTCGCAGGTCAGCTTCTTCTGCTTGTGCAATAGAGTTTATGGTCGGGAAGTTGTAAAGGTGTACCACATTGCTCGCTCCTTTATTGTTATTGAATAGATTCGGTGTAGATGGGGATGCTGTACTAGCACTCACCTCGCGATTTCTTTTTTTCCCCGAAAGCGGAGTCTTCACAGGACTGCTATCATCAACTACTGGTTCAGGTTCGTTAGATTTATCACCATCTGTCACTGCAAGCTGTTTCTTCAGCTCATCTGCGTCGAAGACTATGACTTTGTGCTGACCCGGAGTCGATGGGTCGGCGGGTACAATCGAGCAAGAGTAACTACCGTAATGTAGCTTCAGACGATCAAGCATTTGTGTTATACGCTTTATATTGTTGTTGCTACTGCAAATGAAGCTTATTAAGCATTCCCAAGGCTCTTGACGTAGCACGCGCACTCCTGGTAAAGAAGCGGTCACAGATTTCATACGAGGACAACCTCCAGCCCACTGCTCATATAAAATCTCTAAATCATGATCAAGTTGAAAATATTGGCGAACAAAGACATCTAGTTCGTCATCACTCAAGGAACTATCCACCAACCTTGCATAGCTGCTTGCGCTATCACCCTTTGCTTGTTTAAATGCTAATGCCTGACCTGCCACATTTCCTACCCATGTCGTTTCTGTCGTGTTTTCAAGTCGGAACCAGCTAAAACATTGCCCTTGAACTAGTGTGTTATGGCAATTAAGCTGCGCCAATGGTGCATTGAGATTGATCCAGTTCAGATCTTCCATTTTTTTCGCGAAATACGTAGTTTCCATTGGTATTGATGCAATATTTCTACGAAAATTTGGAATATATGCAGTAAATACTCTGCTAAACTTATTTATTAGCATGTGAATCTCATCTGCATGAGGTCGTGTTCACGTGGGGTCTGCCGCCAGAACAGCGTCATCTAACTTCTTCATTCATTCTCTCTACAGATATTCGATACACTTTCATCACAATCAAAGGTAAAACAGTTGTAGTCACCAGTGCGGTGCTACTAACTGGTGCAATATGATGAATCATAGTCCTGATATGGCAAATGCTAGTTATCATACAACAAGTCTTGTAGGAGGGGCAAGTACAAATGCAGACAGTACAGCTGTTGGTGGTGCTACTACTATTGCAGGTGGCGCAAGTACAAAAGGTATTGGAGGTGTTGATTCTCTTACTGGAGGTGCGAGTACTCACGCTGATAGTACTGCTGCTGGAGGTGCTACTACTATTGCAGGTGGTGCAAGTACAAAAGGTACCGGTGGTGCCGTTACTATTAAAATGAAGATCAACACAGTGACACCACCAAAGCTAGACGTGCCATTGTCTAGACCTGTTCGTATTTTAAAAAAACGCAGGTTAGAAACAGCAGCTCCACACCGTGTGGTTGTGAATTTATTGCCCACTTCTGAGCTCTATGAAGCCAGTTCGGAGATTATAGCACACCATAAAGGAGATGCATACTCTGTTACCAAAAAGAAAACCAAAGCGAGTTCTAACATTGCCAACGAGGGGAATTTGGTGTTACTTTCCGATAGCCCATATAACTCATGGGAGGGATCTGTTGTTGCATGTCTGCATAAAGTCAGTCATCAAGGAGCAATAGTTGAGAGATACAGTGTATGTCGGGTATTACGTGGATGCCCCTTAGGCATGGAGAAGTTCTCTGGAAAAATTCTCGTTCGTACACCTAGCACCACCGGTGTCAAGAACTTCTGTGTGTTTCCTTGGCTTTGTAGATTATTACCAAATGATCATCACTCTGCGAATGCTCTTGAGGTGGCAGAAGCCGAGCTTAGACTCGATGGTAGGGATGTAATGGAGTAGTTATCATTATTATGGTTGTGTGGTTGTGACAGTGTCTGTGTCCTATAATTATTTTCTCACAAATTTCAACAGTCTTCATATAATATGCACAACCTCTATAGAAGCTATAAACCGGTACTGGCACTCAAAGACAGTGCAAGACTGTCCACTGAGTTGCCGAGGGATGTGGGTGTTGCTGGACTAAGCTTGGAAATAACTTCAGAACGCACGGGACTGGCGGTGTTCTCGTATTGTATACTGCCCTCGAGATCATCGTCACTTTCTACAGCAGCTGATGCCGATTTGACAACAGTTGCATCGCTTTCAGGGGAAGTAGAAAGCATCATTCGGGCCGCAAGCGACTTACGAATGACAGCACGTACATCATTCGCTGGTTTGTCATTCTCTTCTTCATCATCATCATACAGCACATCGTACGTCACGTGTCCTTCGGGGTCCTGATGACTACCTGTTATCACACCTTTGTACCAAGCACCGCTGCCACGATAGTTGCCTTCGACACGATCATCTACTGCTAGCCTGACAGCATGCGATGAAGGTGCATGTACAGGTATATCCATTTCAAAGTGTACTCTTGGCGGCCCACGCCTTTGAGAGCTGATCGCCTTTTCTGCTTGCTTTGTCGCCTGCTTCTGTGTTTGCTCCATAAATCCCTCAGCAACGGATCGTTCTGGCGACGGGGAACTAAGTCGCTTTGGCTTGCCATTTGTCGGAGTCTCCTTTGAATCTGTAATGCCTTCCTTAACGTTCTCTGAAGTCACTGGGGCTGGTTCCGATCCGATTTCCGGTTTCGCCGACTTGATGTTATCGAACACGAAGAAGTGGCTAAGTACAAGTTGTTCAAAGGCTTCCAGCGGAAGGGCAGCACCGAAAGGTGTGCTAGCCTCAGCTAACTCTTGGCCACGTTTGCCCTTTTGTGCACTTGATGGAGCACCAGCAGCGACAGGGGCGGCAGCCGTAGCCGCCACACTCGAAGCGGTACCAATTCGTGACTGGATATTGAAAAATGGACCGAACGAAGTAATATTTGTTCGAGTCCATTCTTCTAGGTTCTGCATGCCGATACCAAGAATTGCAGCAACAGCGTCATGTGCGGATGAATTACCCTTTCCTTTGCCCTTTGATTTCTTCGTAGGCACAGGGCTCGTGCTGGTAGCACTGCTCATAGATAAACGAATAAGCCAACTCATAAACTGCCCTTCCACCTGTAACTTTTTCATAGCACTACCAGGCATTCCTACTTCAGCCTCAAGTATTTGCTGTGTATTGGTACGTTCATTGCTGTTCAAAAGAGCAAGCTGGAGAGGCAGACCTTTCGATGCAGCGATTTCTCCAACTGGTAAGTGGTTCGTAAGATTCTTGCTATCTAACACCCAATGCACGAATGAAGTACCTTTTGCAGCTACACGTTTTACCGAAGGCCATGTCGAGCTTTCTAGTTTGGAATGCAGTGTATGTGTCACCCACTGTCCTACAGTAGAGTCTCCACTGCCAACACACACAGAACAAGATATTTCTAGAGCTCCAGTTCGTGCCGCTCTTGGTACTTCTTTTAGAGCAAAGAGACGTACACGGTAGCCCTTATCCAGCAAAGCACGCACAAGCGCAATAAGACAGCGGTCTGCAACTGAGCTGTACTTCATAGGATCATGCCACAATGAGAAGTTGTGCGTCTCACAATTAAAACACTGCTCCACAGTTAGAAGCACATCACCAACCTCGCATGCTGTGCCAAGTGCCGACCCACCTAAAGCTAGGGCAGAGTGTAAAAAGGGAACATACGCAGCAGGCGCATATTTTCCACCTGTTTTCTTTGCAGGCACAACGGCTGAAAGTGGTAGTGCTGGCTCCTCCTTCGCAACTTGCTTTCCCTTCTCTTTGACACCCGCAACTACCTTTCCTGGCGCTTTACGTCCGCGTTTTTCAGAATGTTGAGGCACAATAATGACGGGTTTGGGTTTTTCAGGAGGCGGTGCAAGAGGAAATGCTGATGCACCTGCTTCGGCAGATCCTGGCACATCCCTCAGCTCGTCACACTGTGCGGCCAGTCTCGAGATCTCCGCTTCCATCGCACTTTCTGTATCAACATCTAAAGAAAATAAGCTTTCTTCTACGAGACTTTGATGACTGGGGGGTTGTGAATATGTGAGAGCTACTACTTGCGCATCCATTGCTTCTTGTAATTGTGTTACCAGTTGTGAGGACACGGCGATGTCCTTGACAGGTGAAGATACTGCAGCCTGGGCAAGTGTTTGCTGTTTGTCCTCGGCTTTCAATAGCTTCAAATGGCGCTGAATAAGAACAAGAGCAGCACCCTTTGCAGCCTTCTCATCAGCATCTATGTCGTGCTCAGTTTCTCCTTCAATAGCGTCTCGAGCAATTTGAAGAGCGATTTTCAGCTTGTTGGCACTTATGGAACCACGTGCGCGGCTAAGCAAAAGTGAGACAATCTCAAGATGTCCACCATGAGCAGCTCGCATGAGTGGACAACTACCGCTAGCATCTTGCAAAGTGACATCAGCTCCGAAATCTAAAAGAAGTGCAGCTGTGTGATATGCGTTGCTGGAGGCTGCCCAGTGAAGGGGTGACTCATCCCACCTATTTACACGATTAACTTCAGCACCGTGCTCGATCAGTGCCGCTGCAGCATCAGAAAGATCCCTTCTAGCACATTGATGAAGTAATGACACACCAGGCTGACCCTGCGTAATACTAGGACCATCCATAAGAACTGCCGAATCCCGAGACGCCCAGTTCGCAGCAATATGACTGACATCAGCGTGACCTGGCTCAGACACAAGGCCAGCAGCACAATGCAGTGCATACCGCACATATGCTACGTCTACGTCCTTATCTGTTAGAAGTTCGCATATGAGTTTTCCTTGCTCATTTCCGCGCGCTTCAGCGGCAAGACGAGCCCTGTTGGACAAATGCTGCAGTTTGGGGCGAGGGCCATTATGGCTTCGAAGTGGTTTTGTAGCAGTGTTTGATTCTTTCATTTCGCCATTTGCTTTGATTGTTTCAGATTTTTTATTTTTGGCCTGTGTAAATTCTTCTATTTCCGGAACATTGTTATTTCCTTTTGCTGCCTGCTTTGATTTGGAGTTCTTCTTTGGAGTACCATACAAGCTCTTTCGAGGTTTAGAAGGAACAACTACAGCAGACGACTCACGTGTCGTTCTATTAGCAGAAGGGATTCGAACAGGCTTTTGCTTTTCCTTTTCTGCAGCTAGTCGCTTCGCCTCTGCCCAATTCTTTGGGAGTCCTGCACCTCGACTACCAGGTCTACTGTTGCTCTTACCAGCATCATGATCATCAGTTTCAATAGCCGAAAGTGCCCTCATAGCGCGGTTCATATCCGTGCCCTTTGGAAGTAGGCCTTTTCGCACAAGATCCTCCGCATACTCCTTTTCGGCACCAGTGCTGCTGGTAACCAAAGTCTTCTTCTTTGGTCTCATATTGATAAATCTGTTTACTGTAGTTGAGATGGCGACTTTTAAAATCAATTGTTATACGTATTTACAATAACAATCCCCTTATACCATTTCTTAGCAGTTAGTTAAGAGCAACGTTAACAGAAGCAAAGACCGTACGTCATTCAAGTGAAGAAACAGCAGATATTTCAAAAATGGTGGATCCAATTAACAGCAATACAAGTTCGTTGTTTAGCACATTGTATCCAGACGTTTTTTCGAAAGTCGTAGAGTATTGTGATGCAAAGTCGATTTCTAATTTAGATCGAGCTGCAACTTGTCATTCACATCGCGATCTATTTCTTTCATGTATCTCTCGTGCTTGCAAAGAAGCGTTTGAAATCTATGAACACGGTCAGAATTTGTCTCTTCAATATACATGCAAACGTTCTATGTGGAAAATAAAGTCTATCAGGATTTCACGGCATGTGCGAAACATTGCGCAGTACAATGATTTGCTTGAAAACTTAGGGCCTAATAAACATAATAGCTGCAGTTGGCAACGATTTTCATTCAAAGGGTGTCAAATAAATGACAATCACTTGGTGGCTTTGAGTGAAGCTGTCGGTGGACACTTAACTGCTTTGGATCTTTCAATGTGTCAAGAAATTTCAGATGCTGGCATAAAAAAACTCACGTCATGCACACCAGGAATAAGCGAGCTTGACCTTTCAGTGACACACAAATCTCTTGTAACTGATGCCACATTGAGAGGACTGGCGACTTGCGCGCACCAGCTTCATACTCTCCGACTTTCCCACTGTTATTCAGTGACCAATGTTGGTTTGTGCGCATTAGTGAGTGGCTGTCATTTTCTTGAAACACTAGATTTAACTTGGTGCTCAAAGATTAGCGATACCGCGCTACTAGCTATTGCAGCCGCACCGTGTGCCACCACCCTCCAAGACATTTCCCTCAGTGACTGCACTAAGATATCCAATAGAGGAGTGATCGCGATCGCCAATTCATGCCCAAATATTATGAAAATGGTTCTCAATTACTGCCATCGATTAAGCGATGCAAGCATTATTGCTTTAGCTCATGGCTGCAAACGACTTTCAGTTCTAGACCTCAACAATTGCGTTGCATTGACTGACGGCGCTGTTGAGGCTCTTGCTGACTACTGTACTGATCTGGAATCTCTGAAGTTGGCAAACAACAAACACATCACCGACAAGAGCTGCTTAGCACTTACTGCATGTCTTAAGCTACGCCGACTCACTTTATTCGAATGCCCTCTTATCACAAGTGTAGGAAGGTGTGCTATCGTCCAAGGGTGTCAGCACTTGCGAGGAAAAGACTATGATCGGGTGAGGAATTCGCTCGGCATACTCGAAAGGTTTACCAAGAGTTCAAGAAAACGATCGGATAGAAGTCTAAGCCCTGATCAAAGATCTTGGAGGATCTCCGATGTGAGCGGGTTGCGTGAAAATGGCGTGTAACGTTTGCCGTACCAAAAGTTGGATATCGCAGTTGTGCTGTCAGAGGTGGTCATGTGTCCAGCAACTGGTAGGTCAGTAAATATGTTTTTTTTCGAGCATGTTTTGTAGATAGGTCAATTAGAATAACTTGTCTTAATTCATAATTCGTATATGTAGTACACTTCACAAAGTAGTGCATGATGAGCTACAGGAATATTTTTGAGTATATTTCAAGAAATTTGTTGTGTAAATCTTTTTCTAAATAGTACGTCATACAGTGGTCTCTCTACTTTAAATACCTTGAATGAAATGCGATGTGATCTGCGATAAATGTGCTTACGAAGAAGTAACTGTGATCGTAGCCTTTTTGTCTCCGTAATGTAAGCTTCTGCCCAACTTTATCTGCTGCAGCTTCAAGGTCCTCTGGACGCAGTTGTCCCTGCTCAAGCCAAGTGTCTGCTGTGCCTACATCTACAAGTATATCATCAAACGACCCAGCACCAATACCAGCAGCCATTAACATGGCTGAATCATACTCTTCTCCAGCATCTACACTGCCAAGGTAGCCTTCAAATGCCTTCCTTCCCCACGGACAATTGATTGGATTTGCAATTGGAGCAAATGCGGAAACACTGCGAAATAATGTACTATTTTTCAATGCTATCTGCAATGCTCCATGTCCACCCATACTGTGACCAGTGATTCCAAACTTGTCATTGCAACAGGGAAATTCTGCTTTAAGGAGCGCAGGGAGTTCTTTGCTCACAAATGAATACATGCGGTAATTGTTTTTGAAGCCATCAGTAGTCGCATCTACATAAAATCCAGCACCTGTTCCGAAATCCCAACTGTCGTCCTCTCCAGGGGCTCCTGCACCTCTAGGAGATGTGTCTGGACACAACATAGCCATTTTGTTATCGGCTAAATATGAAAATACTGCACAACCTTTCATACATACATTATCATCTGTGCAAGTTAATCCAGACAAGTAGAACAACGTAGGGAAGCTTTCTTCCTCATTTGCATTAACAGCATGGAGATCAGCTGCACTGGAAGGAAGAAATATGCTTGCAGTAGTTGGCAGCCCAAGTTCTGTGCTCTCAAAACTGAACTTCACAAGCAAACCTCCAAAAACGCGGATTGAACTCTTTATTTCAATCATAGTTAGTATATGTTATTGAGGAAACAACGTATAATCGTGTATCTCGATTATTGAGCCTAGTGCCTAGTCAACTCGGCTGCGCCAGAACTGAGACATATTTCGACAGAGATTTAGAGAAGAGAGGATTACCGTGGGCGTTTTTGTCACGATCAATAATATTAGCCTATCTTTATAAAAATACAATCCATTGATTCATTGTAGCGCGATTTCAAAAAATAATGGCTGCGTATTTGCTTTCGCGTGGAATAGAAATTTTCAGTTTTGCATACGCTACATTGCGAAGCTTAAAGCAGGTAAAGAGTTTAGATACACTAGATATGAATCATAGTCGTGAAATGGAGAAGCTATCATCAAATGCTAGAGAGACATTGATGTTGTGGGCTTTGTTAGGTCTTTACATGGGTTCCAAATCATATTGGGAATTCCTTTTACATTGGATTCCAGGTTATTATTATATAAAGTGCATAGCCATGTTATTAATTACATTTCCGCAATTGCGTTTCACAAAAGTAGCATTTGAGAATGGTGTAATGCCAGTTGTAGAAGAATGTTCAGATCAAGTAGAAGCAAGAGGTGGTGTGACGGCGCTCGTATCTGCAGTAGTCTTTCAGGCACCATTTCTATTCATTTCCTTCTTGTTTCCATTCCCTAGAGTTCTAGGAAGCCCAATTCGCAATGTGGATTCATGTAAAATTGTTGCTACTCCACAGCCAGTATGCTCGTGTCCCCTTACGCTGACCGCAAACGAGGAAGAACTGATTAGACCAGGTCCAGGTACTCCCACAGTATCAGCTTTGCATGCAGAAGACGACGCACCATCTTGGTTTGATATGTGTACTCCAGATTTGCAACGTGCGGTTCGCGCTAGCAGTCAACGGCTTTCCTTATTAGGACGTGCATCACGTCGTATCACTTTAGAGGCCCAGACGATGAGGGAGCCTCTATCGCCTCTCCTACCCCAGCCCGAATCTGTATTCACTTTTATTGACGATAGTGGGGAGGAAAAAATGCCCAAGCGAAAATCAATTTCTTCTGATAAGGAGCGACGGGACAGCTTAAGTGAACAGATCAAGGAGCTGCAGAAACTCCACGCGCTGCCATCCAGTGAACCGAAGATGGCGAGTTCATCAACGCACTTTAATGAGGGTGATGCTACTGTTGCTAACGAAAATGCTGAAAATGCAATTGCTTCTTGGCGTTCTTCTCCACATAGTAAAAGCTCCCCACCACCGCAAGCTGGTGCGGAGAGGTTGCTTTCTGACGCATTATCGAATGGTCGAGTGAGCTCATCAAGACGAAGACGCTAAAATGATTTCGATGAGAAAATTGTGTTAATATCTAATGTTTATCTTTTATGTTTTATTGTAAAATGCACTGTTATAAAAAGAGAAAGTCACACACCAAGCTATAATATCAATTGCTGATGCTTAGCTGTTGGAATTTGGTAACAATCTTTTTATTAAACCTCTTCTGGTTATAAGCTCTGCGATATTTAGCTGAATAATTATGCCAATTTGGATAAATTCCTGATAGAATTCTATCTCCTACAATATGCTTACTGTCGGGTGGAAAAGCATGAGGTTCTGCACCCCTGGCAGGACGCTTCACAATGACCAGCGGAACAAGCACACACGGCTCACGAGCGTGAGTTGAACCTTCCCACTTAAGCCATTCACGTGCAGCCCCACATGCTATGGTGTCATGGATGGATACAGCTCCTACAGCTGGCTGTGAATTTAGAAGCTCCATTGTTTCTTCTGAAAGTATTTTTTTGAAGTACCAAATGGCAAACTTCGCATCATACAAGTTGAATGGAGACTGTGTAAGTTGTACCGGTATAGATTTTAATTTACGATATGCATCACCTTGCAGCTGTTTAGCAAAATATCCATCATGGATAAGATATCCTATTTTCGATTTTGAATTGAACGCACGAATCAGCGAGGTGTCCGTATTCTCACGCAGGGACGTCGCCACCACTGCACTACCTTTCTCTCGAAGGAAGGAGGCCCAGGCATATCCAGCTAGTGTAAAATCTTGGTCTTTGATAAGGACATGAGAAACCGATAACATTGCTGGCAATGCTGTCTTAATAGCATCATATACATTAAACCGCTCGGAATGCTCAGTGAAATGTATGTCTATATCCATACCAGAACAACTATTAGAAAATTGTTCTCTTAAGGAGTTACCATTGTCACCAAGAAGTGCTACGTGCACACGCCACAAAACATGTCCTGGATGAAGTGCTGCAAGTGCATGCACATCTGAACCCAACTTCTGTGAAGCACTTTCGATCTCATCCTCTTTTGTTAAGACGAGGTATGTAATGACAAGAAGCGGAGATTTCTGTACACCTGTTGTACCTACGAGATTCTTCGCTTTTTGATCAAGTAAAGTATCATAGCTACTGTAGTCACGATGTATAGCACGTATAGTAGAATTAAAACGATAGTCTAAGCGTATCAAGGGATTTGTAGCTGTGTAGCTTCTTGTTAAGTAGAACAGCAATTCATCTGCAACCACAATGCGTTTTTCTCGTAAATTCCATAGTTGACCGTCGTCAATTCCTTTGGTAAATTTCAAAACACGTTGCATGCCTTCTCGTGAAATCGTATAAGCCGCAGTGCTATGGTGCTGTGGTTGCGTGTTGATCCATTTCTCTGAAATGGCACTCGCATGCTCCATGACCGCTTCATTGGTTGTAATCCACTGCAAGATCTCCCAATCAGGTGGAGCATTGGAAGCCTGTTCCCGCCATTGCAATAACCACTCATCTGTGAGTATGACATCATCCTCAAGGATCAGTGCAAATTTATGACCAGATCTGTAAGCTTGCTCAATAGCAACCAAATGGGACATAAGACATGCAACCTGCTGTGGAAAATAGAGATGTTTGCGATGTAACATGTACAAAGGAGTCTTGTTATTTTGAATTTCACCTTCGGTGAGTAATTTGATTCCATTTATAATTAACTTCTTATCTCGTAAAAGTTGCGAAATCTCTGTTGTTGTGGTAGCCTTAATCCAATGAGGCACAACATCCGATTTATGTGTTAAGGATGCAAATCTATGCTCCATAGAAGATCTTCGATCAGTGGCATTTTCCAAACTTATCCAATACGTTGGAATAGGAGTATCTAAAGATGCACTAACTGTGCCGCTACCACAAACAACTAAGATATTCCACCATATTATCCATCCAAACATCCAAATCCAATTTTCCTTCACCATTACTTCAAATTAAAAATACACTTTAGAACCACACAAAAAGTATATGAAATAATAATCTTTACTCAAACAAAAACTAATTGTATTAATAGGCTGTGTTTTTGAAGAGGAAAGTCCATCTTGTGAAGGGGCCCATGCCGCCGTCCCGGCTCGGCTTAGAAAAATGTAGTTTTGTCAACAGAAAGCGAAAGGTTAAGGCCTTGTATTAATTGATATAATGTCAAGGAACAACAACAGCTTATCTTCGGAATGGTTGCAAAGTGTTGCATCATCTAATAGGGTAGCTGCACTTCGACCTGCTGTAGTAAATGCAATTTTACCAAGTGTGGAGATTCATCTGCGTAGTGTTATAGAACAGGCTCATAAGTTTACACGAAGGGGTAAAGGTGTGCGCATGACAGTATATGATCTAAATCAAGCATTGAAGAATGCTGGTACAGAGCCATTATATGGTTTGGTTGCACCATCTTCTGATGCAAATGGCGACAAAACATTAGAGGACAAATCAAGTGTATCATTGATGGATATTGCAAAACAACCCCTACCACCGTGTCCATTACAACCGGAACTTAGTCTGCATTGGTTAGCTGTAGATGGTGCTCAACCACAAATTCCAGAAAATCCTCGTCTTCTTGATTCTACTGAACAGCAAGAGCAGCTACAACTTCCTAAAGAAATGCGTCAATTTTATTATCGCGTCACCAGTATTCTATTGAGAAATGATTGTGAAGATAAAACATGCCGTGTGGTATTAAATACTCTACGATGTGATTCAGGTTTACAAGAGTTACTACCACATTTTTCACAGTTTATACAGAGAGAAGTAAGAGCAAATGCGAGGTCACTGAGGATACTACGAACTCTCATGTCTGCAACTGATGCATTATGGACAAACCCTCATCTTTCAGTAGAATTTCACCTCCAACAAATGTTGCCTGCTGCATTCACGTGTGTAATAGCGGCAAAGTTATGCAGCTCAAGTTATGAAGATCACTGGGCTTTACGAGACCAAGCGGCGAAAAGCATAGCGCATGTATTGCGAAAATTTCGTAGCCTTTTCCCAGATTTACAGGCACGTGTATGTCGCACATATATCGATGCACTAGCTCCTGATCGTGCACTTGCTACGGTATGTGGAGGTATTATGGGTCTTACTGCGTTGGGACACGGTATAATCCAAGCACTCATCTTACCACGCATATGTGAACTTATGACACGTATCGATGTTGCAAGAGCAAGTCCATCCTCACAAGCTATTCTACTTGCAGCAGAACGTACATCAGATGCATTATTGCGTGCAATTGGATGTTCATTTAGTGAGAAACAAAAACTTGGTATGAAGGAAGGGACATGGCCGTCACTCCTGGAGGCTATCACACCGAGTCCGCCAGTTGACGTAACAACTGAAGATGCTGTTATTAATGGTCATAACACAAAAAAGAGACGTGTTCAGACTGATAAAAAAATGCATACAGGTCATGGAGAACATTACCAAGAAGTATTACGGACAACAGGACTCGAAGAAGGTCTTGTTCCTTACTACGCTGTAAATGCGAAAGAGGCTTCTCACTTGAGAATGATCATTTAATACAAAGCAAAATTATTTCTATATTTGTATGAATTGTGTATATAATCATTTGGATATTAATCTTCTTGATATTTCTCTCATATATTCTATATTATGGTCAATCCAATCATGGCAATCATCAAATCTACGAAAACCGGGTCCCAGCGTGCCAATCGAGAAAGAGAAAAAACAATAACTCTTCGAACAAAACCACCTCCACAAAATGTCAACAAAATGCGGTAGATCTAGTTGTGATAAATCTGGTGTTCACCTATGTGCCGGATGTGGTAGTGAGAGGTACTGCTCAAAAGAGTGTCAGACCGCTGATTACGCCAATCATAAGCAGACTTGTCAGACAGCAACGAAGCCAGAGACTGCCTCAATGTTGCAATCATTCAAAGGTTTATCTCCAACACAATTGAAAAATTTGATTAGAGCTAAAGCAAAGAGTTATCCTGATGCAAAGAGGAAAGTAACAATTGAGAAACTTGATAAGATTACAGAGAAAGATCATTTGATTAAATTCGTTGAAGAGCATGTACATCCTGCCGAAACTGAATCTCTTCTTAGTGGTGGTATCAATCCTGTATCACCTGGTTCTAGTAGTGGTGCTGGTAAACGTCTTAGTAAAGGTCAGAAAAATGTGGCTAGAATGCAACAATCAGGTCAATTTCAACAAAATGGTAACACGCCTTCTCCAGAAATGGTATTAAAACAGTGTGCTGATATGCGAAAATATCCCGATCAAGTTCGTCGTTCAAATAAGATGTTTGAAAAGTGGACAAATGCACAGATTTTCGCATATGCAGATCAAATGGAAAGTGCAGCAAAGAATCCTGAAATGTTTAAACAAATGATGGAAATGTCAAACATGCCTGAAAAGGATCGTAAAAGTATTCAACTTATTCAACAAGGTATAGCTGGCGAAGTTACTCGTGACGAGAAATGGATCAGATCAGTAGTGAAGGTAATCAAATCTAACCCAGATTTACTCAAGACTCTATACAAGCCAGATCCCAAAGCTGGTATAACAGATGAGCAAACTGCAGGATTTATTGATGCAATAGTTAGTATGCCAGATTGGTTATTAATAATTATTGGTAGAGCTATCAACTGGTGTGTTGATATGTGGCCTACGATTACAGCAATGTATAAGAAGGTAGATGACATGACACTCGGATGCGCCAAATATCTTGTCATGGCGATCGCCTTCTTCTTACTTTATCAAATATTTAAGTGGGTATGGTGGATTATGGGTCTAGTATTTACTTTGATCTCAAAGGCATATAATATGATCATGGGATCAGCACCAACTGTCGTATCCAACGTGTCCTCTCATGACGGCATTGCTTCTGCAACCAGTGGAGTAAAGAAGGCTGCTGCAGCTGTAGCAGGTTTTGATGAAGAATTCTAAGGTCTGCATGTTTTTCTTGGTAAAAAAATGAATAAATTACTACTATATATTAAAAATTAGATTCTTTAAAAAATGCTTTACAATTAAACTAGAGCTACTCCTCTTAGAGGGGTTGTAACCCTTTTTCTAATATACCTAGTGCTTCGTCCATTTCAGCATCTGTGATACACAAAGGGGGTGCAAATCTAATAATATTTCCATGAGTTGGTTTGGCTAAGAGACCCATCTCTGCCAATCGAACACAAACATCCCATGCATAGGACCCATCATCTGAGCGATCATCTATTACGACGGCGTTGAGTAGGCCCTTTCCACGAACAGATTGAATAATTGGTGAATCAAACCCTTGAATAGTTTCACGGAATTTCGCTCCTTGTTTTTCAGCATTTTCAGCCATATTTTCATCAACTAATACTTCTAAACTTTCCATGGCAATGGCACAAGCTAAAGGATTACCACCGTACGTACTCCCATGCTCTCCAGGTTTAATAGTTAACATAATTTCATCACTAGCCAAAACTGCACTGATAGGAAATGTGCCTCCAGAAAGAGCTTTCCCGAGACATATCATATCAGCTTTGACACCCGAATGATCCATACACAACATCTTGCCTGTACGGCACAAGCCAGTCTGCACTTCATCAGCTATGAAAAGGACATTGTACTTATCACATAGGGCGCGAACACCAGCTAAATAACCTTCATCTGGTACAACTACACCAGCTTCCCCTTGAATAGGTTCAACCATAAATGCCACAGTGTTGGGATCACTAGCTAACGATGCTTCTAGAGCAGCGAGATCGTTGTAAGGTACCATGTCAAAACCAGGCATGAAAGGCCCATAATTAGTGTAACTTGTTGGATCACTACTAGAACTAACGGCAGCTAAAGTTCGACCCCAAAAGTTTTCTTTGGCAAAAACAACTCTAGCTTTGTTTTGTTCGACACCTTTGACTTCATATCCCCATTTACGAGCTAGTTTTATTGCAGTTTCTCCAGCTTCAACACCAGTATTCATTGGTAATATTCGGTCATATCCAAATAATTTAGTTACATAATCTGCGTAGGGGCCCAATTGATCATTATGAAATGCTCTCGAAGTCAATGTTAATTTACGTGCTTGCTTCTCCATAGCATTGATAATACGAGGATGACAATGACCCTGATTCACTGCACTATATGCTGACAAAAAATCCATATATTTCTTACCTTCCACATCCCACATATAAATTCCTTCTGCACGGTTAACAACAACAGGGATAGGGTGGTAATTATGAGCACTCTTAGCTTCTTCAAGGTCAATAGCTGCAGATGTCTTGCTCACAGTACTAAGAGAACAACGACTATGCAATGATGCAGTACGAGTAGCAAACTTACGGGGAAGAAGAAACATTACCTTTCTTTTAGATTTAGCTATGTTATTTGTCCGTTTTTAATGTTCTTCGTTTCTACTTCTTGAATATGTGACGTAAACCCGGAGCTCTGCAAAGTTTTGACGAACATTTATTCGAAATTAAACAGCTAACCATTTGTGGATAGTGAAATAGTTTGCCAAAACATCCGAGTTCAATATAACAAATAACATGATGATCATCACAATATTATTTGTGTTGTTATTAGCATGTGGTGTTTATGGAAAGCAATGCGCTTCACCATCGATGGGGTTGAAGTTCTTTAATTGGGACGGTGAAAAAAGCTGTAAACCAGCAACATTCCATGAACCAGAAAATGAAGAGGATGTAATATCACTTCTAAAGGAAACTGCACCATATCCAGTTAAGGTTGTAGGAGGTGGTCTATCATTTAGTGGGATTCAGCTCGAAGATAATGCACATATGCTATCTCTTGAACGCATGAATAAGATTCTTGATGTCAATATGAACCCCGATGGTTCTGCATTGGTTACTGTACAAGCTGGCATCAGAATTCGCGATCTCATATACGAATTAGATGATAGGGGTCTTGCTATGATTAACCTTGGAGCTACTGCCAATCAAACTATAGCTGGTGCATGCGCAACAGGAACCCATGGTACTGGAAGAGAACTTGGTGGCCTGGCTACTAGTATCCGTGAGTTACGTTTGATTAATGCGAATGGACAAGTAGAAAATCTTCGTTCTGGTGATGCCGTTTTTCAAGCTTCTGCAACAGGCTTAGGTCGGCTAGGTATAATTACTTCTGTTACTCTACACGTAGTACCACAATTTAAAATGAAAATGTACCAGTATAATATGGAACTATCTAGATTATTAGTTGAATTGCCTTCTCTGATGGAGCAACATCCACGCTTGCAGTGGTCTTGGTTGCCTTATCATGCTAATGCTACTGTGGTAATACGCGAAGAAGTACCATGGTCTACTCCCATTGAACCCAGTGGTCCCGATGGTGGTTGCTGGAGCAATACACAGAACCGTAATCCTTGTGTGGATTTGTCGTTTAAAACGTTAACGGACAATGCCGAACATTTTAAAGCTCGTACAAGATATACAGAAATGGAAATGATGATTCCTATCGAAAAGAGTATAGAGGCTGTGCGCGATTATGAATCGTGGATGGAAACAGTCAAGGATCAATATGATCCTAGTATTACTATTTCGGTTATGCTTCGCTATGTAGCAGGTGATAAAATATCTATGAGCCCGTTCTATGAAAGGGATACTGCAGTACTTTCTTTCATTGTCGTAGGTGATGCATATTCGGGTGGAGATCAGGCAGTTTTCGAGAGATACAGCAAAGGATTACAGGACTTATGCGAAGAGAAATATGAAGGACGACCGCATTGGGGTAAAGTAAATTGGGTTAATGAGGATACACCACAACAATTAGCATCAGTATATCCACAGTTCGACACATTCTTAAAATTAGCTCAACGATTAGATCCAGAAGGACGGTTTAATAGTGTCTACTTGAAGGAAAGATTTGGTCAATAACTTTGATGTTTTCATGTGTTTCAGTTAATATAGTACAGTAGATACATTATATTTATTCATGACAATGTTTTGTTCATCAACACGCAAAAAATATCCATATCGGGTTTACAAATGAGTTGAAGTTCTGGTCCATTCGGTAGATTTTCCCCACGAATGTAACCAAACTTACCATACCATTTAAATAGATCGTCTCGAACGTTTATCACACCCATTTCTATATCTGCAGTGCGTTTTATATTCATTGATGTTTCATAATTAAGACCACCTTCAATGACAAATTTCTCTGCAGCACTAACAAGGGCGGAGCCAATACCTCTGCGATCATATTGTGTACCTACAGCAACAGCACTAAAAGCACCATGTGCATGGATACTATCTTCTTTCTGATGAATTGTACGTACTATATATAGTGAAGCAACTATGGGACCATTGTCAGGTGCACAAGCTACAAGGAAAACACCATCTCCAGCAATCATATCAATTACATTTTGTTCAGTGAAGCGTAAGAAATACTGTGGTAATTTGAAAAACTCATCAGCAACGTATGCATCATTTGTAATTGCTACAATCTGTTTCACATCATTCTTACCAGCGATGCGAAACTCTACTGTGGAACCATTTACAGCAGCTTTACTGAGGTCTATTGCAAGTTTTTTTGATGAATGAAAGCCATGTCCGTCGTCCAACCGATGCACGCTACCTAACGTGGAAGGTTCTCTTAAGCGCTTCGTGTTGCTTTTGCTTTCACCAACTGATGAGGGAGCCCCAGGAAGAGCTCCTTCAGAATTACCTTCATAGTGTGCATAGTACTCTTTTTCCATGCCAAACGCTTTGCATATATCTAAAAGACTTTTCGAAGCTTGTACAGAATCCCATAGTTCAGACTGCCGTCCATGTTCAGGCATACCGCCAGGTTCGTCTTGCAGCGCCTTAAGTACATCAGGTGGGTGTCTTCTCAATACCATCATTTCCATCAGAGTATATTTCGCTAATTGATATATAAGATCCCACTTCAGACATTTGCGCACAAAAGCCGTAAGTACCTGTCGTTGAGGAAGGTGACCTTCTTGTCTCAATATAGAAGCGTTCAACAAGATAGGTCTTGCCAAGATGGCACCAGCACATCCTGCCTTTTGAACCATTTCCTGTACACGATGTAAGTTATACATGTCACCATTCACTAAAACAGGCAAAGTAGGCACTGCTTGTGTCAATGCAGCAAGTTCCTCCCAACCACGAGCACTCGAAGTTTCCTTATCTCCTGCTTGACGAAGATGCACTGTCACAGCATCCACACCTGCAGCCTGCAATCTTTGTAGCAATGCTATTGATGCTTCACGCGTTGAAAGGAGACGCACCTTAGCTGTCACCGGAATCGACAAAGCTGCTTTTAGTGCACTCACAATGGCACATGCACGATCTTGATCAGCTAAAAGTGCTGCACCCATTCCGTTATCAACAGAAAATTTCTTTGGGCATCCCATATTAACATCAATTCCTGCGACATCTCTAGCAACATGAAGTGCAGCTGCAACAGCACCATCTGCACTGCTTGTACCTAATTGTAGAATTATACGTCCTTGTTCACATGCGTGTGTTCTGAAGAGTAGCGTTTCACCGCGATTCTGTTGTGCTGGCACAATATAATCTATTGTAGACAAAGTTGTGTTCTCACGCCGATGTGTTAATATCAATTTACGATCAATAATTTCCTCAGACCACACGAGATCAGCTCCATATCTGTAGAGTGATGAAAAATAGAGGGGTTAGCATTATTATGGACAAGAATTTTATTAGTCAAGGAATGAGTAAAGTACAAAACAAGGTAACTTACTCCAGACATAGCTCACGTAGTGGAAGATTTCCAGCCCTCACCATTGGCGCTAAATGGACCAAAGGACGCTGTTCTAAAGTCAGACCAGACACTCTACGCGCAGAAGCGAGTTCAGGAAATAGTTTCACAAACTTTGCTTGCATAATCCTGACAAGATAATGAATTAAATACGATCGACGCAAACGCGGGATGCTGCCTTGCGACTCGTGGCATTTTGCCCAAAGATTTAAGTGGGGGCAGTAAATTAAGAGTGTGCTATGTTCTTTTGTAGGAGAAATTTGTGGTTATTATGCGTATTGGTTGCATTAATTTCGCTTTCTCACGCTCAAGAAGCTACGGAGGATGACAAAACTACAGAGCTGGAAAGCCTTGAGTCAATACGAAAGATGCGCCTCAAAGAGATCCGAAAGAGGCTTGATGAACGTGGTCTTGAATGTAAGGGCTGCGTAGAGAAGGACGATTATGCTGCATTACTACATGAACAGCGGAATGCACCGTTAAAGCCCAAGACTGATACTATAAGGGAAGATGTGCTACCAAGTCAGGAAGAGATTGATTCTATTAAAGAAAGATTACGTGCACAAGGGTTTGGTGATGGCAATTTTAATAATTTTGGTAACACATTCTCTCCTGATGATCTCATGGGCATGAGTCCTGAAGAAATGCGACGCAAATTAAATTTAGATAAGGACTTACCAAAGAGGAAAGGTAAAGGCAATAAGAGCAAGGAAAAGTCAAATGAAGAAAAAAAGAAGGACAATGAAAAAGAAGAAGATCCTATTGAAGCGGGCTCTAAAAAAGATTCCACAAAAGAAACTGATACCAACGATTCAAAGAAGAAAGCGAAAAGGGCTAGTGGAGACTCGACAAAACCCGAAAAGAGCAAGAAGAAAGAAAGCTTATTCAAAAAACGTGGTCCACCTGGTGTTCCCCGCAAGAAAGAGGGGAAAAAAGATTCCAATAGTGGAAACAAAAAAAAGCCAACGAGGAAGAATGGAAACAAAACTAGACGTCGTCGTAAAGAGCGCACTGGTGCGAGACCCGACGACATGGAGACCGAGGGTATATGGGAGGAACCTCCACTTGATGCCTATGAAGATGACGACTATGATGATGAATATGGCAACTATGAACCAGATCTTGATCCTATTGTGGACAGTGACAGTGATTTTATAGAGCTTTAACTTTCTTTATTTAAATATTTAATGAATGCAAAATTTGTACTCGACTTACAAAAACTCGATCGTAATGATCTCTCCCAAACGATTATCTCTACACTTGATCTCAAGAGTTTTACGCAATGGGTTGTAAACATGTTCAAGACAAGGGACACCTTTCACATTTACTTTTACAGGCTTCTCAACATCAATTAGTGTGACACCAACCGCGCCCTTGTGCGCTGTGACGCGCACCTCGGCGGTACTAGGTCCTGTAAATGATGCAGTGGCGGATGTTCCAGGACCAACTTCACCTGATTCAAGTGAGTCAGCAGTTACAGATCCACCCTTACCAGGACGTGGTGCGAACCAAGTAAAGGTTAAATGAGCTTCTGTGAGACCAAATGCCCCGTCTTCCATCAAGGGTAAGAGTGCTCCTTGACGAACGTAAACAGGATACTCTACTAATGGAACGAGTCTGCGATGTTTTGTTCCTCCTACATGAGAGAGCTTTTCATCAGCTGGATGCCACCAATCTATCCAGCGCGTATTTTCATCACCAGGAAATTGCATTTCAACAAGTGAAACATCTACTCCAGCTTCCTTCTCACCCAAAGCATATAGGGGTGGATGGACCAAAATGTCCTGACCAAGTTGGTAAGAATACGTGCTTGGGGTGGAATATGTTCTCTTGGAACGCTTACGCTGACGATCCTCACTATTGACAGCAATTGGAATAACACTACTCGAATCAGTCGATAGAAGTGCTCTTGTTCCAATGGTATGCAAATAGGGGGAAAGTCTGGTGTGCTGATTAACCAGATCTCTATACAAGGGAATGATTTCCTTATCACTAGGGTCAATCATCCAAGGCCGATGTTCTCCACCACCACCATTCTCCATAAGAGGCAAGAATGCATTGAACTGAGTTGAACGAATAAACATTTCCTTACGGTCAGCAAGACTCTGCCCTGCTTGATCGCGGTATCCACCAATATCACAACCGAAATTAGCATAACCATCCCAAGCAGAATAAATAATCTTTCTTGCACATCCTCGTAATCCTGCCATTGTTGCATCATCATCTCCGACCCATCCACTAGTCATAACATATTTCGGACTCTGATCCATGCACAAACGTGAAGGTTCATCAGAAAGGCAGTCTACTGGACGGCTCATTATTAGGCCTGCATCACCTCTGCGGGCTCGTGTGTGGTTGAAAAAATCTCCATAGTAGTAATCTGCATACTGAGGATAGCTCTCATATGGGACATCATTGTAACCAAGGGCTGCACCACCAGGACCTGCCATGTACTCAAGAATGAAAGGGTCGGTACTATCACATTTAAAACCATCAATACCATCACCATTTGGTAGAACTAAAACACGATCCATAAGACTATGCCACCAGTCACGTGCTTCAGGGTTACTATAATCTAATAGACCACCCTCTCCCTTCCACCATTTCATAGGTTTCACTTCACCCTTCTTGTTTCTTATTAAAAATTTCTTGTCTACTGCCATTTGCCAGTCTGGATTATCAGTATTAACCATACTTGTTGCCCACATTATAACACGTTTACCTTTACCATGAATATAACTTACAAGCTCCTGGAAATCAGGAAACTTCTCCTCTGATGGCTGGAAATTATTGTAATAAGAAGCCCACGTTGAATCGATATTGACACCTCCAAACTTGATATCATACTTTTCATAATCATCTACAAGTTGAGTAACATTTACTTGAGTTGATGCGGTATTCTTATTCCATACCCAATGCTCATGAGCCCAACGATGATATGGAGAGCTCTCCAATTTAGCAGTGGGAACTACATGAACATCTATAGCATTGACAAAGCTCGTACCCAGTACTGCCAATACCAGCAAGAAAACAACTAGCATTTGCAAAACCAATCAGAAAACTTTGAGCCAAAATGAAAATTTTATGTACTGAATTTTGTAAGTGTTAGATGCACGATCAGTCATTTCAGAAACGCGTATCACCGTCAGGGTTTTCCCCCTGAGGATTTTGTAATCTACTAATTATTATTATTATATAAGAGTGTGGTTTGTTGTGGTGGTGTGGTTCAGTAGTATATTATTATTATTTTTGTTGTTTATGGGAAATTGAGACTGCCAAAAATCGAGACTCCTATAAAGAAATAAAGAAGACGAAAATATTTGCTAATGCGTTTAGTTAATTTAATATGAGCCTTCAGAAGGCTAATACAATATGAACTGAATTGAATCCTAATATACATGAGGTTTTCAGTGTTAATTTAAAGCAAAGTCTTGATGAGTCTTGCAAGATTGAACCCAAAAGATGGGTAGTTGTTTTGAGAGAAAGCGGTACAGGCATTACCAATTTCTTCCTCAATTCTGACACCATTGATAATAATGTGAAGCAACTCTTCAAGAAGTGAAATTTCAGGAGCAATTCCGAGCTTTGTGGCAAGTTTCTCCAGAAGCTCGGCGAACTCTTGAAGATGACAGTCTTTGACACCAGCGGCAATCATCTTGAATCCATCACCAAAAGCACCTAAACCTGCTTTGATTTCGTTTTTATCATGTTTGAAGTGGAAAAGAATAGATTTATGTGAGTCATGGAAGTCACTGACACCAGTGCCAAAGTCTGTCCAGGCTGTTTTGAAATCATTTTCACATTGCTTAATGGAACCAGACATGTCGCCAACAAAGGTAAGAACACCCATGATTGTGTAACATAAATCGCTTTTACAAGCAAATCTACCAGTCCAACTAGCCATATCAGAGACAACGTTATGTAAATCAGCACCAGCGGCATGATAGTCATGATTCTGCATATCACCAAAAACAGCAGTAAGATCACCTACGTAATCTACACCGTGAACAATAACAGAAAGATCACGTTCAATTTTGTCAATAATACCAGTATGAACAGTTACATTAGCAAAACCAAATAAGTTAGCTTCCTGTTGAATATAACCAAGTTCTTCCTTAAGACCACACGCACTAACAGCTTTGGAGGTGTCAGATAAGGCGGAAGCCCAAGTCTTGATTGCAGAAGCATAGCTCTTCTTTTCAAAAAGTTGAGCACCTTGGGTAAATTCAGCAATAGAACCCTTAAGATCAGTTTCGCATTCTTTAAGATCTGCAAATGCAACACCAGCAGCATTAAGAAGACCTTCGACAATTTTGCAAGTAACACTTTGGCATTTGGTTGAGTTAAGGAAATCAGCCAAATCACCAAGATCATTACCGAAACCAGCCCAATTCTTTCCATTAAAATCAAGCATTGCACGATTAATATCAAGAGTAACGTCAGCACCTTGAACAAGGAGCTGAGTGATTTGGCCAATTTCATTAGCAATAGCATCATCATTGACTTTGTTGAACATATTCTCAGCAATCTCAGAAACACCTTCAACATTACAATCGGAGACGGCATGAGCCAAAGAAACAACACCACTAGTAAAATGTTTGATACCAGTAACATAATCTTTATCCTTAAACTCAGCCATACCATCTTCAAAACCTTCCCATGCAGCATCAGCATCAGACATGCATTCATCGAAACTTTCAAGTTCTTTTTGAACACTAGCCATGAGACCTTCAAGAACAATACATGCCTTGGTCTCACAACCAGAGGCACGAAGAACACGAAGTAAATTGGCAAGTTCTTCACCAACAATATCCCAGTTACCAGTCTCAACAGCAGTTACAAGCTGGAAAACATCATCATAGATATCTGCAGCTTCAACAATAATCTGTACTGGTTTGGAATCTTCGATCTTGACAACAGCTGCAGCAAGCTTGGGAGAAAGTTTACCAATGAGATCACCAATACGGGTAAGACCGCATGATTCATTCTTTAATGCAGTAGCAATATCTTCAAGAGAATTTGCAAGATCACCGACAGCAGATTTATAGTCTTTAGCTTTAAAAGAAGAAACAGCGCTCTCCATTTTGGTAACGGCGGGAAGAATAGCATCCTCACACGGGCCAATATCCTTTGCAACTTCTTGAATAATGCGTAAAACACCACCAACAAGTTTACATCCATTATGATCACCGCATCCACCAGTGACTTGTGTCCAATCATTGAGGAATGTGCCAAGAGAGTTAGCAATAGACTCATCGTCGCCTGAGGCGGCAGCGGAAACAATAGCTTCAACATCATGAACGAGGTCACTTGCTCCGATAACAATGGTGTCGATTTTTTCCAGCTTAGTACCTATTAAAAAGGAATTGATAATAATAATGAAATATAAGGGGGGAATGGTTAGAAATAGTCAAGACAAAAAGTTCCCACCGTACGACACGGAAAATGTTACTAACAGCGGTGCCGTTAGTAAACCTCCGAAGACGCGATCACGACAGAGGAAGCCATCCTTCACAACGAAGAAGCGGTGCTTTACGTATCGGCGCGTTCCGAAGAACGTCCTTCCGGCGATATTCGCCTGGGAGGCTAATTCAAACTATGTAGCGGAGATTCACAATTATATCTCATACACAGTTCTAACTATCAAGTACACATAGAATATGGTGACTCCCGATTCCAAAAAAATTCCATCACAGTCTACTTACCTATTTTGGCAAACTTGGTCGCAAGAGCAGCAGCATCGAATTTATGAGCAATTTGTGGTACACCACAGTCACCAATAGATGATGAAAGGCCCGAAAAAACCTTACTCAGAGAACCTAAAGCAGCCTCGTAATTTTTGCTGTTATATTCAGCACTAAAATCTTTAATATTTTGAGTGACACCAGTTGTATCACTAGCACAGGTTGCAGCGTCAGCATCAACCTTGAAAAGCTTAAACAAGACGTTTAAAATCTTGCTTTCATCAATACTTAATTTTGCACCATAGTTAGCAGTTGCTACGGCTAAAAAGGCGATTAAAAGCACAATTCGGAACAACATGTTGAATCAATTAATTCTGATTACACAACCCTAGTAAATCTTTTAAGTTAAGTGAATCAAAAGTACTTAACCTGTTACTTCTGCCCACCACTTCAATCGCTGCAGTCATTGCGTACGGACAACGCTGTGAAGAGCCGGTTCCACAAAAACTTTTACAAGATTTCTTCGAAAAAAGAAAGAAAGAAGGAGAATATTGCACCGGAATACACTATACTCGTCATTTAGATCAATTATCCATTAATTATCCACGAAATGAGTGTGTTCCAAGAGAAAGAAGATCCAATAATATCCCAGCTTACCCATGGTGATGTCCTTGATTTCTGGTTTGGTGGTAATCAACGCGAGAATTATCGTGATAAATGGTTTCCAGGTAATGGTCAGCGCCAAGTTTCCATAGATTTAGAGATATATACGCGTTTCAATCATTTATTAGTAGCTGCACTAGCTGGTGAGCTGGAATCTTGGAAAGATAGTACTGAATCAATATTAGCATTAATAGTAGTTTTAGATCAATTTTCTAGGCACATTTATCGATATTTAGGATTTGATAGTAATAGTAAAGATCGGCTTAATGCTGATACAATGGCTCTTTCTTTATCTCAATTGATAGCAAAACCACCATCAACACTACTGAATGATAATGATGAGAGCAGTGTATTATATAGCATGAGCACAGCAAAATTTATATTCTCATTAATGCCATTTCGACATTCAGCAACAGTTGCTAATCTTGAATTCGTTCTCAAAATAATGGAAACTTACACGTCATGCTGCATAGATCCAGACCCTTGGGACGCTGAATTAGTATCACGATTTCAAAAGCAAACCCTACGTCGATTACAGCATCTTCAAGATCGTAAAAGTGCAGCAGAAGCCGAATCTATATTGGCATTCGAATATGCTGACGTAGGAGAAGAGTTAGTCGATGCCATGATGAAGAATCAATTAGTGCTTTCTGTCTTGAAGTTCCTTAAGACTTATAATGATGCTGGTGCTACAGTAGCAATATCATTATCCGGTGGTGTTGATTCAATGGTCATAGCCAAAATATTACAACTTCTTAGCCACGACGAAAATAATAAAGGCATCCTTGGCAGTGTTATTGCTATTCATATTGATTACGCGAATCGCGAGGAATCAGCGGACGAGGCAGATTATGTTGAATGGTTTTGTAAAAAAATTGGTATTCAATTTATAAAAAGAATTGTAGATGAGGTGACACGTGGAGTTACTGATCGCTCTGAATATGAACGCATTTCTCGTGATATACGCTACAATTTTTACAAGGAAGTTCTTGCGCAGTATTCCTGCAAAGGAGTCATATTCGGCCACCATCAAGGTGATGTACAGGAAAATGTACTTTCTAATATTATGCGAGGTAGTTCCTGTCTCAGTTTATCTGGAATGGAAATGATTGGATCAACGAATGGTGTGCATGTATGGAGACCACTTCTTATTCATTCGAAGGAACAAATTTATGATTTTGCACATATGTACGGTGTGCCATATTTCCGGGACACTACCCCAACTTGGAGTACACGTGGCAAACTTAGAAATCATCTCATACCACTTCTTGTTGATATGTATGGGTTAGGGTGCTTAAATAATTTAAGTTCACTCGCTCAAGAAAGTGACTCGAGCAGAACGATGGTGGAAAAAACTATTTATGCACCATTATGGGATACAGTAGTCCGAGATAAATGTGGATTAAATGTCAATATTTTGCCATTTTTAGATCAGCCACGTTGCTTTTGGAGAGAAATTCTTAAACGATTAATGCATTCATTAGGAATGTCAATGGTTCGTGATAAATCCGTTGTAGGATTCGTTGAAAGAATACAAGGAAAAGGCACTAATAAGAAATTCAGTGGATGGTTAGAACTGCGAAAGAACTTTTCAGTACATCTATCCGAATCTGGTGACTTGACAATATTTCAAGACGATGTGCTCCTTTCAAAATTAGCAAATGGCTACCTTATTGATGTCAATAGTATACCATCATCAAAAAATAGTGTATCTACTGACACTGCTAATGAGCTGAATTTATCTTTTGATCCTTGGAGTGTTCGACTGTCATGGAGTATTGATGGAACTGCGAAAACAAATGCCGATGATAATATGCGTATATTACAATCACCACGAGATTTACTTTTCGGAAAATTTGACTATTACTTGAAAGTCCCTAATGGTTGTCTTTCATTAGAACTACTAGGGGAGCGTTCAGGTGGAAGAAGGACTGGTGGAGGAAAGCCACCTCAACAATTAATTGGTATTGATACACGTATTCGAAATGGGTTACCACTTTTTACACTTAAAAAATCTTTACTTAACAATAGCGAAAAAGCTCAAAATGATACAAAATCGACTGAAATCGAATCAGGGTATCGCTTGCTGCACCTATCGTACCAATATAAAAACATTTGAAGATCCCTGTTTATGAGAGTGTAAATAATCTATAAGAATGAAAGTTTCCCCTTTTTTATCGAATTATAATAAGAATGGTGTTTGCTTCGGTGTTTGACGGTAGATTTTTCTATCAGCAATACACACAACAGATCGGTTCAATTCTGGGCAATGCTTCTTCAGTAGTTCTTCTAACTCCCTTGGTTTCAGTATCTCACCAGTGAAAAGCTCGTTGGGCAATACTTTATCATTTAATAATTTAGGAACATCGATATTCTTAATACCTATAGTGCGTACTTCGACGGCTTCCATTTCTCCACTCATGTGTTCCTCGCGTGACAACACGAAAGTCATGGCACCAATGCAATCACCTGGTGTGGTTTCATTGGGGAATGCACATGAAAGAAGCTCTTCGTAAAGAACTTCGTGTAAATCACGTGATGCTAATGATGTGGTCAAACCTAACACCAATCCACCTGGAACAACAAGCTCATCATCACGGAATGCTCTCGTATTAAAATGACGTTCATGAGTTAATCGTCCTAATGTTGCTAGCTGCATGCTATGAGTTAAAGACAATGGTCTTGCAAGTGTATGAAGAATAAGTTGACCTGGTCGTAAACCAACTAACGTTTGAGATCCCATACTTTGTAAAGTTTCACTCATTTTAATTAAATGATTTAGGAAATCTTCAGATGCTGCAGAGTTCAGTGCTGCTGCGTCTACTTCCACAGTCGATTGTGGGACATTGAATGGGAACATCATTTGCTTTGCACATGAAAATACTAAAACATCACGTTGATTGACAATTTCGCAATGAATATCAACAACAGAATTATTACCATCTGATGTATTTCTTAATTTTTGAATAATAAAGCGTTTCTTAAAAGTATCCCCAGCAAATGCTTTAAGTAGCAACAGAAGCGGTATAAGGAGGAAAATCAATGTTAGTGAAAGTTATACGGGTAAAGGTGACATGCATAGAGGTTATACAGACATAGGCGTTCCTGTGGTGGGTACGTACCAGGCCAATGGTATGTACCACGGCTAAATCCAGTTTGAATCTTTGCTTCATCAGCATGGGACATTGATGCGGCCAAGTACAACATTAATGAAAATGGTACAGGTTGGTCTTGAAGACCTAGATTACGCGCGAATGGTGTTGATGTGTTGATACGATCATGGGAGTAAAATGCTGATTGCCAAAAATCACGAAATGCAGATGAAATAGTAAGCTCATAAGGCACTTCAATAACATCACCGGGTCTTGCTTTCTTTAAATCAATTGCAGTCTCTACAGTTTTACCTTTAATCTGCATACTATTGTCGAAACCAACATCTGCTTTGTAGAAGCGGCTCTTGTCCCCGCCTGTTGTTGCTAAACGGATAGAGCCGATTGGACTACTGACCTTAGATCTAATACCATGCGATAATGATCTATAGAAATTATTCATCGTGATAATACTGATATGAAAAAGAATGAGATGATGGCGGATGAATGAATATAGTTAGAACAAATCTGTTCTCGAAAATTATAATCTCGATTGAACTTCGATTGCATGTTTGCAATTATTGGGTAGAATTCTACAAGATAAAAGCTGTATGATAACAGAATAACGGGATAGGCTTCGTACTACACAAACTTTGACACACCTTTTAATAATAGCTGGTTGTGTTTGCTCCCTCTTCATTTATATTGGAGCCAACCCGCCGCCCTGAAATCGTTTTAGTGTTTTTAACTAACATTTAGTTTAGTTTTGAAATAGTAAGATTTCATACCACAAAAAAAACATAACATTATTTATCCATTTTATCACAGATTAGAATTTGGTGAAATGTGCAATACTTTTATGGTTTTTTCAGTTTTGTTAGCTGTGGTGACTGGTGAGGTAATTTTTCCTAACCCTTGGCCGACCACATTCACTATAAGTTTTGCAAGTAATTTGACAACAGATACCCCATTCGCAGGAGGTGTTCCAACCCATAATGTAATGTATTATGACTGGGATTTAAAGATGCAAAGAGTGGATCATGGTAAAGGTTCTTATGAGTGTGCAAAATTTTATCAATCGGATGAAGCATGTACTATATGGTTTACACCTGATGGACTTTGGCGTAATTTACAGGCACCACTACCAGATAATCAACCACAATGTTGCTTGGATATGCCTGAAATTAAGGCGTCACCACCTGGATGGGCAATGAATACTGATCCACTTCCTACATGGCTCGATACTAACATTGATAGTTATTCTAATATCAAGAGCAATCACTGGAGCTTCATTACAAATGACCCTAATCCTACTAGATCACCTCATGAATATAAACAGGTCAACGATGGAAGTAATATGGATGGACGACCACTTGTCTTTACTTTTCCAGTAGATAATGGTAATCAAGATTATCATTTTGATCCAAAGTCTTTAGAAATGACAAAACCTGATTCTTCGCTATTCGAGTTACCAAATTCTTGTCGACAAAATGATGGATCGCCAGTGATGTGTCCTCAACCAAATTAAAAATTTCATAGTCATGTTCAGAAACATTTCAAAATTAAAGTAGAAAATAGATGTAGTACTGTTGTAATTTGGCAATTTCCACAATTTTTATATTATCCATCACATTCAACAAAACCAACAACTCACACCACATAACTACATTATTCATAATAGAGAAAAAAACTATGCTTTAGTCCGTTTACTCTGATTTGGGCTTGCATTCTCTTCATTGGCTAACTCAAATTTGAAGTCTCTTAGAGTTGTATGAGTTAATAAATCTCTAATATTCACCTTTTTGTTAGCATTCCCAATAGCAATTAACTGAGTATCGCGCTGTTCCATTTGGAAAACAAGTTCAGGCACAATTTTCTCTTGACGATTAGATGAGGTAGGATATTTTTTTCTCTTACCACCTGGCTGACCAGATTCATCAGAAGTATTGACCTTATCATGAACATGCTGTATTAATTCACTCACTTTTTCTCTGATATCTCTCGACGCTTTTGCCATAAAAGTAAATTTATTTGGTAAACCATCTTCGGATAGGAAAATACGATCTTTTGCAAGCCGTGCCTCCAATCTAAATACTTTGACAAGAAATGATAATAATCTATCACAAGAACTTCCTGCACGAATAGTCAGAAGTGGTGTAACACAATGTAATAATTGAGATACAATATTGTAAAGTATGTTATCTACTTTATCTCTAGCATGTGCAGCTCGTTCCTCTTCTTCCTCCGAAGACTTACGCAGACTCCTACCTGCACTAGTTTCTTCATCACCAGAACTGGATTCAATCAAATCCATCTCTCGGTTCATATGCTCTTTTCGTCTTTTTAGGGCTGACGAACAAAAGCGTTGTTCACGAAGGCGATGGACAAATTCAGCGTCATTGATTGCGATTTCAAGTATAACAATTATGGCATTAATTGCCGACGGCAACGTTGAAAGACTAAGATAATCACCAGAACGGGAACTTATTTCCATGCGCTGATATTCTTCTATGCCACCTGTTGAACAATCATTCTCATCCATATTTACATCATTATCATCGCATATTGCAGCACATATGGATATCCTCTGCGCTGCATTATACGCTGCTTCAAGTCTCTGTGATGCAGATCCTGGCACAAGTATAAGTAAATTTGTAATTCTTTCGACAACTGCGTCAGAAGGTAAATCTAAATCTTCATTACAAAGTTCGGGAATCTTTAATGACATACTTTCACAATTATCATCTCCAGCTATTGCAGTTATTTCCATAATTAAAGGTAAAAACACACAAAGACGATCATTTGATAATGATGATAATCGTTTATTCTCTTTCGCATCTGGAGAATCAGATCCTTTTAAGAATCGTTTCAAAAGTGTCATGAAACCTTTCAATATATTTTTTAACCCTTTGGTTGGATCCATTTGAGTTGCAGTAAGGGAAGTCAATGTAGTATTAAGTTCAATACGGTCTTGTGTCTTCTTCATCTTACTCGCGAGTTGATAAGCTGGCCCTAATAGTTGATAAACCTTCTCTTGTGCAGAATTATCTCCGTCAGTATCAGAACTAGTCATAAGAGTCACACGCACACATCCAAGCAGGCAACGAAGAGCAAGCTGCCCTTGCTCGAATTGTGATAATGAACCACTTGATCCCATACGAAGTGCTTCCTTAGTTGGTTCATTACTGTCAAGAACAATAAGAAATCTGAATAAACAACACGCGATGTCCTTTAATAACACAAAATTCTTTTCTAAAGACGATGTAGAAATAATAAGGCCAAGTGTACCTGCAAGTGTTTCAACTTCTTTACTAGCAGATTTAGTGTGCAAAATTGTCAGGAGTCTATCTAATGCTCGAAGTGCATTTTCAAGTGCTGAGCGAGTAATTAATAGACGACTACGTTCGTCAAGGTTGACACCAATGTCACCATTATCATCATAATTTTGAACTTGAGAAGGATCTTGTGTATCACCTCCTAAATATAACTGACTCAGCATGAATATTGAATATTTTAAATATACCTCAATCTCCATTTCATTTGATGCAGTCTTATCGTTAATATCTTGATTCGGAAATGTACTAGAAGAAGACTCAACAGGGATTTCATTCTCATCTAATTTCTTTGTTTTTTTGCGTTTAGCAACCTCTTCTTTAGCGCTTTTTCTTAACATATTTCCAAAATTGTATTCTTTATTTATTAACTCAGTAGCAACATCGAATCTGACTTTATTGTGAAGGACATTTCCAATACCAATCAAGTCAGTTGGTAAAGTCACAACTGCAACAGCACAAGCTTGTGCAATTTTTTGTAAAGTAATCACGTTCTTTTTTTGTGTTATTGTTAATATATTGGCATCATCGATATCATTAAGGCCTAGCTGTTCATCAAATAAAGCGGCATGTGCACGAGAGAGATCCCATACAAATTTACAAGCATCCATTGCATTCTTCTTATTTTCTGTATTTTCAGAGATATCTGAAAGTATTACTTTTGATATATTTATGATACCAAATAGTAAGGAATGGAATGGTTCAATTTCTCCGCTAGAACTACACACTGCAATATCAAATATTATTTCATAATTGGCTGCAACATCATTGTAGTCACCATCTGGTCGTAAACTATCTATTTCTTCCATGAGAGGTAAAGATCCATCTTCAGTTTCTCGTGTGAGACTACGTAAGTGATCAAAAAGTAATGTTAAAACTGGTTCGCGTAATTTAGAATACTCTTTTTGCAATCTAAAAAGTCGATCATATAACAAAACACGAACAGAAGATTGGTGTTGAACTCCTCGTCTTAAGAGTGAAAATGCTTCAGCTATTTCACTAACACTATCAGATGCATTACCATCGTGCCCTCTTAAATTATTTTTTTGCAATGAAAGTTGAAGTAGAGAACATAGTGACACGATAGCACCTTGTCGATGATGTGTGTCTCTACTGAAAGCTGCTTTTCGTGCTGCTAGCCAACATCGATCTCTTAATGCAGTACAATTTTCAAATAAAGGTCCTAAAGCAAGAACAAGTGCACCTGCTTGATCCGTAGGAAGTTCAATTAGACCCATAAAAACTTCCTGTAAGTCTATCTCAACTAATCGGAACCCATGTGAGCACTTTTTTACAAGAATTGCAAGTGTCAAAATAGCGGTACGTGAAATAGAACTTGCTGAAGCTCCAGTCAAAACCCGCATTGTTAGCTCTCTAACAATTGCTACACGTGCATGCTCACACCTTATAAACACATCAACTAATAGATATATTCCGATCATACTTGATTCTTCTGTTATTCTTGATTTATCGGATTTTATTGCTTGTATTTTAGGAATAAGGACAGACCAATGTGAAGACTTTTGCGGTGCAAATGATGTAGAAGCAGTATCTACTAATGCTAATGCAAGACCAACAAGTGGTGGACTAAGTTGTTCTGTCAATAAAGGAGATTTGGAGAATTTTGATAAACTAAATTGAATTTGTGACAACGTCAAAGGAACAATCATAGTCACAACATCTTGAGGAACTTTAACAAGAATCTTATCCTTTTGAAAACGCAAATGAGCTGTACTTATCCGTGAAATAGAATCACAAAGTGCACCTAATACTTTTGTTGTCTGCCTTGGCACTCTTGCAGCAAGAAGGGCAATCAAAATGACTCCTTGAGAAATACTAGGTTCGCTACTCGTAATACCCAAATCAACATCTTTGATACGAGTTAAAATTTCCATAACAATCCCTTGATCTTTTGCAAGGAGCAATGATAAGTGGTGTACAATAGTCCCTAGCACAGACGATGCACGGAAATTCGTTCGGTTATACGCCGTAGTCATACTACTACTACTGCTACTGCTGCTCCTACTAGCATTGATATTGACTTCTTCACAATCGTTAAGAATAGTATCAACAAAAATAATGAGCATATCCATGATACTACTTCGTAAAGGTTCTCCTCCAGGCTTTTTGAGTAAAGATACTGCATGAAATATAAGTACGGGTAGTTCATCGGGCTCAACATAATCACCTCGTTCTAGAGATGGAGGAATGACATTTTTCTGTCCTTGCCATCGTAAACGCTGACGTATATGCTGTAGTGTCGCAGAACATTCAGATGATGTACTAGATATTTCCGTAGCAGCGGAAGCTAACATTACTGTAACACAAGCTGGCCACTTTGCCGTATGATAATTCAGAATTGCTGCATGGCATTTGCGACGAACAGTGCTTTCAGCTCGTTCGCACATGCGGCAAAGAAATTCAAGAATTCCAGCAAAATCTCTTAGTCCCATATGGTTATTTTTTTGTAGCACCCATTTCGTTTTAGATCCTAAAACTTTAGAAATTATCTGGTAGCATTCGCTATCTGTAAGTTGATGTGCATACAAACTCATATATTCAAGAACTCTCTTTGCTTCACTTTCACAAAACTTTCCTTCTGATAATCGTGCTATAATTAATTTATATACTATTTCCCTGACTTTTGTATTTAGTTTTGTACTGAAAGCACATAGGATTGCACTCAAATACGAACCTAATTGTTGTTCCAATAATAGATCATTCATTATACTTGCTTGCAGAAGTTGACCTATTGGTTCTGAATGTATTTTGGCAATCACATCATCACTTACACTATCTTCTCTATAATCATCATTAATAAAAGTATTAATGATAACTGCAGGATCTAACGCATTAGTATCAACAGAGTTAGATGGCTCCATGCCTCTTCTTGTTCTGTTATGATCCAATATGAATATTATTTTGTTTTGAAATTCCCTGGCAATAATTTTATTTTCAAAATTATAACCCTTCTTTTATAACAAATCAACCAAGCATTAATTACTTTATGGATTTTGAACTCAGTGCTTTGCGGCGGACAGACTGTGCACGACGTACGTCGCAGGAAGCAACAGCGAAGCGAGAGATATCACAATAGATTGAAGAGACTTGTAAAGTTCGTTTAATTAACTCGAAGACAACTTCCGTTATAACACACTTCCCTGCAATTCGCAACCAGGAACGTGTTGACAACGTACATAATTAAATTCTAACAAGTTTCCAATCCTAGTCTAAAAATGATGGAATTACTAAACAGTAACAACTTCCTACACTGGAGAGAAAACATGCACATGCACCTATTAGAATTATTCGGAAGTTTAGGACACGTTGTAGTCAACGATAATTACATAGTCCCAAACATCGACAATCTCCAGGAGTCCAGTGTAACAACAACAGAAAATGGGGTCACAACAACCATACGCAGTGACCTGATAAAGGCACAATCAACATACACGTTGACGACTTCTTATGCTCATTCAGAGATAAAAAGGAAATGGAAAGAGTCCACGCCTATTTTCACAGTAAAAAGTGCACAATAACAACTGGGACATTAGATTTCCTGCACATGCGCGTCAAAACGACACCTAACGGAATAGAAGTCGACATGACAGATTACATAGTTACACATTTGGATACCTGGGGAGTACAGGGCACAGCACCCTTTCCAGCACAAGCCCATCTATTCGACGTGTCCGAGAATTCGCCCCCAGCAACAGATCCCAAAAGATATACATCAATAGTCATGGCACTAATGTATTGTGCAACAAGAACGAGACCAGATATATTACTAGCACTATCTTTCTTGGCAACGAGATGCAACAAAAGCACAACCAGCGATGAAGCAAAACTAGACACACTGCTACGATATCTTCGGTACACAAGCGATCTAAAACTGACGCTGTCACCGACAAACATGAACGTAAGCACATATGCAGACGCCAGCTACAACGTCCACCACGACGCCAAGGGACACTCAGGTCATATAATAACCATAGGACAATGTGGTGCACTCATAGCAGCAAAATCAAGCAAGCAGAAAGTAACTTCAAAGAGCTCCTGTGAAGCAGAACTCATCAGTGCAGACCTCAGCACAGCAACCACCATCCAAGCAGCAGCTACACTAGCAGAATTCGGATTTGACATCATTCCAACCCTTTACCAAGATAACGAAGGAACAATTGAACTGGCACACAGTGGACACAACACTCAAAGTCGTTCACGCCACATCAACACCAGATTCTTTCATATCAAAGGACTCATAGAATCCAACCAACTGGATGTACAACACATCAGAACAGCAAATATGACAGCAGATGTACTTACAAAACCACTAACTGGATCAAAGTTCATACAGTTCAGAAACCAGATGATGAATATAGATGACACAAACACTATCAAAACAAGTTCTGACATCGAGGGGGTGTGCACGACGTACGTCGCAGGAAGCAACAGCGAAGCGAGAGATATCACAATAGATTGAAGAGACTTGTAAAGTTCGTTTAATTAACTCGAAGACAACTTCCGTTATAACACACTTCCCTGCAATTCGCAACCAGGAACGTGTTGACAACGTACAGACTGGACAGACCGACAGACCATCAAACACTTCCTACCTTCAAGTGAAATAAGATGAGCGGATTTAGTGGTAGAGGGGGAAGAGGTGAATACTATAAGAATAAGTACGGCGGTGGACGAGGAGGATCTCATTCTGGAGGTTGTAAGGATAGAAGAGGATATGATGGTGGTAATGAGCCTATACGTTCGAGTCATGCTGGTGGTAGTGCAGATTCTTTGATAAATCTCCTGCGTCGTTTAGAAGGTAATCAGTATCCTCGATATCATGATATTGAAACAATTCATAATGAAAGAGGAGGAGGATGGACTTATCATTCTGCATCTGATAAGATATTCATATTATCAATACAAAGAGCTCAAAGTGACCCTTTTGCTGCACCCACACGTGTACGAGTACATGTTCCATCGAAATCTGCTGCATTTCCGATAGAATCATATCATAATGCGGATCGCCGCCGAGCATTGTCAGACTATTGCTTTCGAGCATTTTATTGTAGTTGTGTACAAGCTGGTGCTGATGAGGCTCAAGGTGGTCAAGGTTGGTCAGGAAAAAAAGGTGGCGATGTGCAAATTGCCAAACCAGGTCAAAATGTTCTTGAACAAAGCGCAGTTTGCGTTCATTCTGATGGTTCTCTCGATGCTCATTTTACTATATCCCTCCCTGCGAGAGGTCGTACAATTTTAGGGACAACAGCTGCATATATATTTGGTCAAACTCTACCAAATATGGTACATAGTGCTCTCTTTTACGATTCTCACGATTCAAATAAATTGAAACAACATATTTATCATGTTGAGGATCAATCGAGCCTTCGGAAGCAGTTGAAAGATGCAGGTTTAGTATCATTTGTGGCAAATGGTTCTATTTTACCACGCGCTTCAGGGGCATCAGATCAACCACTATTGAAAACTTCATCTGGAGTATCAGATTCTGTTGTACCATTTGTCGCACCAGGTAGCATGACTGTTACTCTTAGACTACATAATGCAGGTAAAAATATAGAAGGTCTGGGTATCCAAAAAGGTGTAACTGTAATTGTTGGTGGAGGATATCATGGAAAATCAACATTGCTTAATGCAATTCAAAATGGTATATATGATAAAATCCCTGGTGATGGCCGTGAAAGGATTGTAACCGATCCAGATTCAGTGAAAATCAGAGCAGAAGATGGTCGCCAATTACACGACGTTTGTATTTCACCATTTATTTCCAATCTACCCTACTCACGTGATACCAATGCTTTTACAACTGAAGATGCAAGTGGATCTACAAGTCAAGCTGCAAGTATTATGGAAGCACTTGAAATTGGCGCAAACACACTCATATTTGATGAAGACACATGTGCTACAAATTTTATGATTCGTGACGCTAAGATGGCCGCTCTTGTTTCTTCGGAGCCCATAACTCCATTCATCAGTAGAGTGACAGAATTGTTTACAAATGCTGACGTTTCATCAATATTAGTTGTTGGGGGATGTGGAGATTACTTAAATGTGGCTAATACTGTATTAATGATGGATTCTTATCATTGCAAAAAATGTAACGGAAGATGCACAGAAAATTATAACAGATTCAAAGTTTATTTCACAACAACCTGCGAAGTCACAGAGCACTATAGAAAACTGGTACGAGTATCCAAGAAATGTTCAGAAGCACATATTGAGACCAGATTTTAAGTGTTCAGTGCGTTCTGTAGAAAAGATTTCATATGGTGATTCTGTTGAAATTAGATTATCCGGTCTTGAACAAATTGTGTGTGTTCAGCAAACTAATGCAATACTTGCAGCCTTACATAAAATAGCAAAGGTCCATGAACATTTTGTAAAACTTAAAGATGTAGTTGATTCTATAGAATTAGAACTTAATGAAAAAGAATCAATTGCTGTAGCACTTGATCACAACACTTTCGATGGAACACTTGCTAGACCACGAAAGTATGAAATAGCAGCTACACTGAATCGTTTACGTTTACCAAATATCTTACAGCGAAAGTAAATCAAATGGAACAAATAGAATAGTATTAGTGTCGATATGGAGAGTAGTTCTTTGTCGTTGATTTGTTTATTTATATTTTACATTTTTTCGGTTGCAAGCAATATCAATGTCTACGAAATTCATATCATTCAAAAAACAAAAACAATAGTAGGACTTCAAAAGTCCTAGAAGTTCATAAAGTTATTTCGGGTTTAAATTTATAATATGTAATTAATGTCCACTCAATCAAAATTAATCAAAATCATCATTCAAACAAATTATTTGTGCTGTAATGGCACCTTCTAAAATAAAATTAACAGTTTAAACAGGTATTTCTGGGTTTAATTTAGAATAAACGCCAGATGGGTAATTTGTATATAAATTGTATTGATATACAAGATTTGGTATGGATGGTTGAAACGCTGTTGGTGCGATGTCAAGAATTTCTTTGAGAAGTTCAGCATTCTCAAAGATAGTGGTGCAAACACATTTACCATAAGGTACACCATTTTCATCGTTTCCTGGTTTTAATAATAATTTCGCGGTCTCTGCGTATTTACGCCAAACATCTTCCACAATAAAGGGGGGATCGATGACTAGCATGTCACATTTACCTAAAAGTGAGTCAGGCACTTCACTTGGTTTATTAAAGTCATAAAATACAAAACCACGATCATCTTCCCATTTCTTATCAAACTAACACAGTAATACATTTTTAAAAAAGGAGAATGATAGAGTAACAAGTTATATATTTGATTAAAGAAGATTAGTATGCATGACAAAAATCAAGGGAATATTTCTGTTTGATAACCAAACAAAATCATACTTGCATGCACAAATACACACTACGTACATCAAAAACATAGCATCTTTTCCGAATCTCATCCGGCATCGTAAAATATAATGATGGAGTTGATAAGAATGCAACAACTCGACCTTCTTCAGGTGCACCAGGCAGACCATCTTGTAATACTTGATCTTCAATCATCTTTTCGATAGTAAAATTAGAGTACCAATATCTTTTGACATTGGATGGGGTAGATAAAGTAATGAAATAGGAATATACGAAATCGTTAGATGAGTTATGACAGGTAACATCAGCTGCTATTTCAACAAGTCAAATTGTTATCGTACTGATTATGATCTGCATCCTCTGGATTGTCATCCCAAAACTTCTGAATCAATGCCATTTTATATACTTTGCAATGAGTTACAGCTCTTGAAATGCGCAATGTATGCAAGTATATTCCTGATGCCAAGAAGTTTTAAGTTTTTCCTCCACCGAATAGCGTCGAGCCCCGGCAATGGGGGATTTACGGTATTGACGAATACTGAATCATAGGTACAAAAGTATTATGATTGATGTAGAAGAAGAGCTTTTTTCAATCAAACAGCGAATTCGGGAATATCGTTTTCAGAAAGAGGATGAGTTCCAAGCTGGAAATACATCAGGCACCACTGTGCCTAGTTCACTGCTATCAAAAGGTTTATTAATGGAAATGAATAAAAAATTTACGAGATTTTCAGCAAAAGAGGATCTTATGCGATTTTTTGATGTAGATTGTATCTTATCACCATATGTACCACTTATTGGTGGTGAATGGCCGTCTGCCTTAATAAGTAGTTCTGTTGACAAATGCGCTGATTTAGGTGCGATTGATAGTCATGGCAGTTTGTTTAGGCTTATAAGAAAAGATTTAGGTTTAAGTGGTACGCATGTTATAATACAATCATCTGAAATAGGTGAAAAATCACTATATCTTTCATCTAATTTATCACTCACTTCAGATTTATCTTCTGCAGCTATATGGACTGTTAAAATTCAAGAAAATGATTATGATAAAAATGAAATATTAAAACCAACCACTGCTTTCGGATTATTAATACAGCTTGTATTAATCAACCGCAAGGCTGATGGTAGTATTGACTTGACATGTTTTGATAATGAACAAAGTAGTAAACATAAGTATCTTGTTGCTGCAAAAGCAAATTCTGGATCTGGTGAGAAAGGCGTTGCAGTACTAACTGAGAGCGACAGGTTAGCATCTGATGAAACTTTTTCATGGGCACTTACCTGGCAAATCACACGAGAAGATAATACCATAGATGGATTTGCATTCCTTGATTCTGTCGAGCTTGATTACAATATCTAATCATGTCTCCACCAAATGCTTGTATCTGTAATATATGTTAATAATTATATCTATGGTAAGCTCATCTACGACGAAAAGGAGAACGGAACATGTTCATAATGATGGTCAACCTACTTTCTTTGGAAAAGCCCAGAATTATGCGACCCTAAAATGCAATAAAACATACATTTTAATACGGAAATTAGAGAATGCATAAGGATAGATGCTTGATCTTGTGACAAAAAAGTATTCGATAAAATTTGCCATAAATACTAAACTACAAAATTAACATAATACAGACTAATTTTACAAAATTCTTTCGATCATCGTTTCTTTCTATTTTTTGATTGTCTCTGATTTCCAGAATGCATTTTACCAGAACCTGCACCCATATCAAAACCAGCATCCTCATTTGAATCCATATTAAACTCATCACAGGGGCTTCTACTTCTTTTTCTTGTTGTAGATTGCTGCTCATTTCTTTCGTTAATATTTTGAGTTGAATAAGTATCACATAAAATATTCGCACCATTTAAGGTATGCTTTTTATTAGTTATCTGCCCAATTACAACATTTTGCTCTGCAATCGAACCTGCGAATTTTACGAGAGCGTGCTTTGGTTTTGTATTTTGTCCTTTTACAGCTTTAATTAGCCTAACGGATACTACGTCACCAAATTCAGAAAAATATGTTTTCATTCCTTCTTCTGTTTCTAATTGTTTATATTCCATTACTCGCAGCCATAGCTGTTCATTAGTATCATTACCATCCTCGTTATTTACTTCATTCAATGCTGGTGCTGATGATACTTCAGTGAGTTCAATAGATACTTCTGCGTCCTCGTGAGCAGTAGAATCAATCACATCCATTTCAGAAACGTTGATATTTTTTTCTTCTAATACCTTCTCTTCATCCATAATATCTTTCGTTTGATCAGGTAATAATGTCAATGATATATCTAACTCTTTTGCTATTGGTGCAATCGGCAAGGGGTGTTTTATTTCTATCCACGAATGTGGAGTAATTACAGTAGGGTGTTCATTCATGCTTTTAAGTCCCTTTCCAAGATCACCATCTGACATAGATGAAAATGCTGACAAATGAGATTTAAGCAGAAGTCGGCGTGCACTCCAGCAATAAATACCATTATGACGAGGATGATATTCATCTTCAATTCCACATTCTGGGTCATCAGCATCAATATAATCTTGAAGATAACTATCGAATGATGGGATAGTTGCTTCTAAATATTCTAATTTTTCCTTAAATGCATCAGATACTTTCGGAAAGTTATATGAACATATGCGTTCCACAGCACTCTTAAGAGTATCAATAGGTATTTCATCGGTATTTTTTAATTTCTTTGCAGCAATTATAAAAATGTCTTGTGATATAGCAATAGCTTCTTTAGAAAATGATGGGCATTGTTCAATTTTCCATTCAGCCCAGAATAGTTCACTTAAAAGAATGCGACGCAAATTTGCTGCTGTAATTTTACCGAGTGGCTCTGCTTCAATAATATCAAAAGATCGATCTTCAACAAGTCTTAATTGACCAGCAATCCATCTTTCAACTTCAATTGGATCCTTATAAGAGTCACCAATCTCGGTAACCTTTTCAGATTTATCTTTATTGGTGTCATTGTCAACTTTCATAGTATCACTAACATCGAATTTTTTATTATTTTTACGCTCCTTATCATCAACTGAAACTTTCGTTGTGTATTCTTTTGCAAGATTGCGCTGATGTATTCTCAAACTTTGACAAGCAAATAATACCTGAGCCGCGATTTGTTGACGAAATGCAGGATCACGTAATTCGAGTGGAAGCAAATCAGCGGAAGTCAGATACTTGACACTCCTATAATAATTTGCTGTTTTATTATCTATTGCTCGATCATTAATTGTCGATGACTTTGCGGTATCCTGCCGATGTTCATTAAGCAAAGGAGCTTTTTCAGCTGCTTTCATTGAGGTCAATCTTGTCACTGAATGAGTGACACACGCTTCACTTATAATATCATTTTCAATACTTTCAATAAGCGTTAAAGCATTCTTACAGCAATCAATTAAACGCAAAGAATCATTACTTTTTTGATCAATAACCATAAGATCTTGTAGTGTCCAAAATGAAAGGTAATCATCATGTATAACAGGACGTTTTGATTCAGCAAGAGAATCTTTCATATCATCACGATCTAAGCGAAATCTAAACATAGGATCCTTTGAGAGCGAAGATGGCTTCATTGAATATGAATTATGCGTATTAATGTCAGCATCATTACCAGTAACATCAGCATCATCACCAGAGACATCAGCAACATCTCCAGTGGCAGCTTTTGCAGATAGCGTATAGGAATCTGAATCTTTCTCGTACATTGTAATATTATCAGTATTGTGTCTACCAGTCAAATTTATAGCAGATCTTTCATTAATAGGAAATGATGCAGCAAGAAACATTTTAATACGACCGCAAACTTCAGTATCACATACTCTGCTTAATCTTCGTAAAAGTGAATTACATAAACGCAACAACAATGTTTTACCATACATAAAAAGAACTTCACTTGTTAATAATGGTGTTAATGGTGTCATCAAAACGTCCCATAGTGTTGCGAGACAAGTTACAGGTTGACCATCTAAATAATCTTCCAAAAGTAAATATGGTACTTTACGGATAGACTTAACACTTTCAAGTGGTGTCCCAACAGTTTCAATTGCAATCAACGCAGAAAAATTAACTAGCTGCAAAACATTATTAACATGATCACTATCTTTCATATGACTTTTATTCTTGTTATTCTTATGATTTCCTGAAATATATGGTGGTTTGATAAGTGAACCTAACTCTTCACGAAGAGCCAACTCTATATCAGACGCTAGACGCCCATCGTCATAATATGATTCATGGGAATGCTTTTTTGCTAAAATTATAGCATCATGCACAAAAGTGGATGCACTGGTCTTTGTCACCGCATTCGCTGCTGCATATTTAGACGCTTCTAGAAGACCCGTTAACGCCAAAATCAACATGCCTGCCTAAGAAAATTAAAATACAATTTTGTGTTAGTACTATAACTTTTCTTTTATATGTTGACCTTGTGAAGAAGTGTCCCAACTTTCCAAAAAGTCAAAACCGCCGGAATCCACACTAATCTCCTAGAAAATTAAAAAAGTTTATTAGTCATTAAAAAGAAGTTTTGTGTTTGTGAAGGTATTCCCATCTATTCAATAAGAAGATTTGTAACATATCTAGGGTATATTAACTTTATTTAGGTTATCTCAGACTTGAATCTCTAGAGTTAATTCCAATAGCTTTGACATGCTACCACACTCTAGCTCCAATGAATCATTTTTAAGTGACAATAGTAGTGGTATTACCACCAATGATAGTACTCCTGCCCAATCTCCTCGTCAGTCAAGAGCTTATAAGCAGTCAGCTCAAGTAATCAGCCAATACGAGAATCACGATCATCAACAGTATCCTAACCACATTCATACCAATTTTGACCATTTCTATGAAAGCGATAAGTCGTACAACGAATGGCAACAATATTATCATCATCACCACCACCACCACAACCAATATCAGCCTCCGCATCCTCAGCAGCAGCGCTTGAGACAACTTCCATGTCGTACTTTTCTTTCTTGTGGAACATGTCCCTACGGGCCACGTTGTGTTTTTTTACATGATTATAGGCTAGAAGGAAGTCCATTAGCACCACTTGGTACTATTCGACGCACTAATGAAGCTGTCAAGAAACGTGACGAAGCAACAGATGCTTTGTACTGGCCTCAAATGAAAGTTGAAATGGTATCTTATCACTTAGATGAGCGCAATTTACCTCTAATTTCACAGCAATACATAGTACCAAAACCAAAAACATTAGATAATGACCTTCATGTAAGTAGTGTAGCACCTGCTCCAGCATCTTGTAGTTCTGTGAAGTCTCAGACAGCGGCTTTCAGTGTATGGAATCATTTCACAGAAGTACTCTGTCGTACTCACCCCTTTGAATTAACATCTACGGGGTTTTGGAACGAATACGAGGATACTAACGTTTTTACTGGCAGAACACGTCTACCGATATTCATGACTCTTTCCCAAGAAGACGAAACTGATTTTTCTGTACAAACCAAATGTGAGAACAAATGAATTCAAAAATCAAAAGTCAATAATACTTACAATTCTAATAAATATATATTTTACACTTAACAATCACTAAATATGACATTTCAAGTAATCACTATTCCAATGCAGATATTAACTCTATTAATTCCTGTATGGAACCACTACCTGAGTTACTTGAGTTCAATGAATATATCGCACTAAAACCTTCATCACTGTCTGGCAAATGATATTCGCTTGCCATTCTACGAATAATAGCATTCCAATTTTCATGGCCTGAATGAACCCCATCGGCTCCACGTGTTATTGCACGTTGTGTACAATATGAAGCATCCCCAGCTCGTGGCATGACAACACAAAGTGACAATACTGGTCTCAGCGTGACATAAGATTCATCAGCAAGTTGCTGCCAGTGCTGCCTTTGCGATTTGTTAAAATTGCATCTATCAATAACAACACCTTTCCAAGGAGGCATGCTCTCAGGAATGTATTCAATGGATGCACCATAAGAATCTATTAGTTTTAAATGACGCTTTGCCGCAATATACACACTTCCTCGGTCACCCAATATATCTTGATTACAAACCGCCCATCGATCGCGATTTGTATTGGTTAGTATTGCATTAGAAAATGTCGATTTTCCACTCCCAGGCAATCCAATTAATACAATAATAATATTATATTTCAGTGAGTCTTCCGTTATTGAGGCAGCATTCTGGAGTAACCCAATTGCTCTTCGGTTGAGTTCTGCTACATTACGATGGTCTCTATCTCCCCTATATGTTCTTCTGCTGAATTCTGCTCCCATACCTTCACTATTCCGAGAGCGACTTCCTCTGTTGCTGTGTCTACCACCTGTATGATTCCCTCTATAGCCTCTACCACCATTCCTTCGATATATAGCATCACCACCACTATTGCGTTGATCTTGATTTATACCACTTTGATCAGAAGACTGACTATCTTGATTTAAGGCTTCTTGTGATACAGGTGATTCCCTATGGGATGATCGTTGTGCTACAATCTCTGCCCAAGAACTCATCTTTCCTTTCTTTGAGAAATCTCCTCAAAAATCTTTACAAAATTTAAACAACAACTCAATATTTCTAATCATAGAAGGTGATATGTATGAGCATAAACACACGCAAAATCTCTTCGAAATTCCTTTGAAAATGAAGTAATGTGTGCAGTCGGGGGGAGTGATTTCCAATTTACAAAATGGATGCGGAGAAGCCCAGTGTTGGTATTTTTGCAATTATTCGGGGTAAAGATACTTTGGGTTTTGTACAACTGATGATTGCGGCTATATATATAGTCATTGATCAAATTACAGTCGTTTTCGAGACAAAGACTTGAACGCTTACCAATCTTTGTTCTTGTAAGCAAAGATGGATCCAAAGGCAGATCTATCCAAAAATATTACTACAGTTTGTGATAGCAGTTCTGAGACAGAAGATATAAACGTAGGATTTATTAGTAATGAATTGGTAAATAAAGTACCACAAGAAGCACAGGATTTGGCCGCAGCATTTATAAGTATCGAGGAATCTACAAGAATCGTGGCCTCTGCCGAAATAAGTGTAGAGGAGTCAGAAAAAGAAGTGGCTAATGCACAACTGGATGTAGAAGAATCTGAAAAAGATGTGAATATAGCGAAGAAGATTGTCGAAGAGTCCAAGAATGCTGTGGCCGTAGCTGAGATGAATATCGCAGAATCAATAAAAGATGTGGCTATTGCTGAGGAGAAGACAAAACAATGCGAAAAGTCCGTGTCTTTTTTTATTAAGGAGATTGAACAGTCCGAAAATGAAATTGAGACGATAGAAATTGCACTCAGTTCTCTGAGCTCTGAACTCGATGATAGATCTAGATATCAAGTAACAGATCTGATTAATATGCATATTGGATACTGGTGTGATGAATGCGGCGTATGTCCTATTGTTGGACCACGGTTCAGCTGTACTGTGCGAGCTAATTATGATTTGTGCAGCTCATGTGAGGTTAACAAGAAGGACACACACGAGAGCTTGAAGGTTGATGCCCCGTCTTCTGCATATGCTGGAGATTTAGAAGGTATATTTCCACATGGTAAGGGAAGAATTTTATTCCCAGATGGTAAAGTATACATTGGTCATTTACAGCAAGGTAAAATGCAGGGATATGGTACGTATACTCTAGCAGATGGCTCTGCGTACACGGGTGCTTGGAAGCAAGGCAAAAAAGAAGGACGAGGAAGGTACATATCTGCTAAAGGCGAGTGTTACATAGGTCTTTGGAATCGAGGAAAGAAAGAAGGCCACGGAAAACTAACTTATGCTAACGGGAACAATTATATTGGAGGTTATAAGCAAGGTAAAAAAGAGGGTCATGGCACTTTCACATACACTGATGGTGAGGTTTTTATCGGTGAGTGGAAGAAAGGTAAGAGAGAAGGATATGGCACGGTCAAGTATATTAGCGGCGCCTCCTATATAGGTAGTTATAAAGAAGATAAACAGGAAGGTCATGGTAGATATTTATATCCAACAGGTAATCTATACATCGGATTTTGGAAGCAAGGCAGAATGGAGGCTTCCGGAATGCTCACATATAAATCGGGGGATATCTATACTGGCTATTGGAAAGATGGGATGAAAGAAGGTTATGGTAGATTGATTCATGCCAAGGATTCTTCTAGATCGGAAGATATCTATACTGGACATTGGAAGAAAGGTAAAAAAGAAGGTCATGGGCAGCACAGTTTTGCAACTGGAAATGTATATATTGGAGGCTTTAAACTCGATAAGAGAGATGGTCATGGCAGATACATTTATTCAGATAGTTCCGAGTTTATTGGAGCCTGGAAACAAGGAAAGGAAGAAGGCCATGGCAAGTTTATTCATGCAAATGGTGATATTTATATAGGTGACTATAAAAGAAATATACAAGAAGGCCATGGTAAATTTACCTTTTCTGATCTGACCTGCTATATTGGTTATATGAATGGAGGTAAAATGCAAGGGTTCGGTAAGTATACTTACAGTAATCGCAACTATTACATTGGCGAATGGAAGCAAGGTGATAAAAATGGTCATGGACTATACGCATATGCAAAAAATAATGAAGTCTACATAGGCGGGTGGAAACAGGATGAAAAAGAAGGTTGTGGTAGATATACCTTTGCTAGTGGGGAGGTCTACTTAGGTAATTGGAATCAAGGCAAGAAAGAAGGATATGGTAGATATATGAAAGCTAATCAAAGTAATCTGGAACTTGAAGCAGTGTCTCAAAAGAGGCTTTTTTCTGGAGGGCACCTGAAGGGGATTCTCTCTGCGACGTACTCACCGAATGGTACGAAGGTTATTACATCAAGCTATGACAAAATGGCAATAATGTGGGATGTAGATACTGGAGAAGAGTTGAAAACTCTTGTAGGGCATACACATGATGTAAATTCTGCGCGTTTCTCTAGTGATGGAAGTAAGATCGTAACATGTAGTAATGATGGCAACATAAAGGTATGGAATGCAGAGACATACAGTACAATCACAACACTAGCATATAAATCTAACGTATATTCAGCATGCTTTTCTCCTAACGGAAAAAGTATTGTGGCAGCTGGATCTGATCGTCTAGCCAAAATATTTAAAGACTACGAGAAGAGTAGCAAAGAAGAAATTCTTGTTCTCAGTGGTCACACAAATTGGGTCCATGCGACTAGCTTTTCCTCCGATGGACTTAAAGTATTAACTGGTAGCTATGATAATACAGCTAAGATTTGGGATGCTTGCACAGGTAACGAGATTATAACTTTAAGTGGACATAACGATTATGTGAAAGGGGTTAACTGGTCTCCTGATCAGCGTCAAGTCCTTACCGGTAGCAATGACGGAACAGCCAAAGTTTGGGATGCTGAAAGTGGACTTGAAATAAAGACATTACTTTATCACAATAAATGTGTAGAAGCGGTAAGCTTTTCACCTAATGGTTATCTAATACTCACAGCTAGTTTGGATGGAACTATCGTACTATGGGATAGTGAAACTTTTGAAAACGTGATGACCTTAGTTGATAGCAACGATAGTACTGGCAGTGCAGCGTTCTCGCCAGACAGTTATTGTGTACTTAGTGGAGGCAATGATGGTATTCCAAGAATTTGGAATCTTAATTCTCAGTTATTACCAGACAGTGAACTCTGTCTCATTAGTTCAGTTGAAAATGCAGCTGGAAAGTATGCACATGGAGACTGTAAGGAAGATTCTTCACTCGAAGGAACCTTGTTTGAGAAGCACAAATATCTTTTACATTATTCGGCATTAGGACAATCTATTATGACTAGAATCATTGAAAATGGAGATTTAAACAGTATCAAGTGGTGCGCTCAGATGTCGCCTCGCTCACTTCTCCTATCACACGCGATAGCCCAACACACAGGAAAATGCACTGCTCTAGAGTATAATATTAAGAAAAAGAATACCCATATTTGTTTATTTTTGGCACAGATTTATAGCGAAATGCTTTTGCCTGTAGGTGCTATTCCTAAAAGTCAAAGAATCCTAGAGAATGAAGAAATGAATGCAGACTATTGTACTTTTGGTGTGCCAATATGCGATCTAATTGATGTCAGAGATTTGGTGCTATTGGCAGAAATCTATCCAGAGCTAATGTTGAAAATAGTACAGAAGTTAGTAGCGATACCCCACAAGAAAGAACGTCTCGTTGGGTCATGGAAAAAAAAAATTAAACGTTTCACGGTACGTGGGTCTTCTGAATGCTATCCACGCGTAAAACCTCAAAGAGATGGAAATGATGGAGTAATTAAGTTCTGGGATAACTCAAGTGAAAAATCCAATTTTTCAACTAGTTGTATAGAAATAGCTGTAGAAACAGCTATTCTTCCTCTTCGTGATGTGGCATCATTAAAATACGATTTCTTAGGTGCGGTATTTCGTGCAGCAAAAGGTGATATTATGCCATTCGAGTCTGAATTTTTAGAAATTCTCATAGACTTTAAGTGGAATTCCCACGTGAAGTATGTGTTCATGTTTGATTGTATACTTTATGCAATAATGTCCATCGCTTATGCAGCTCATGCTATGTGGTTTATAAAATACAACGCACTCCCATATGGTAACCTCGAAAGGAATATGGGTACTGCCTTATTATCAATAGTAGTAGGACTTCATCTTTATTTTGTTCGACATGAAGTTAAACAAGCTACTGCTGAAAGAGGACTATCTTTGTATGCATTATTTATACGTCATCTCCGGGACCCGTGGAATTTTCAAGATCTTATTCGTCTGAGTTTGGTAAGCATAACTCTAATATATTATTTTGTTCTTTTAGTTGGTTCTTCGAATAATGGATACGTAGATAGAATTGGTTTACGTTGGATTTCTACATTAAGTGCTGTTGTGATTCCTTTGTTTGCATTGGGATTCCTTTTCTATTTGCAAGCTATAAGTGGGTATGGAGCTTTAGTCCGAATGATCTTAAAGATTATTGAGAGTACTAGTTCTTTCTTAGGTGTTCTCATGATTTTAATTTTTGGATATGGTGCATCATTTAATTTAATAACTACGACAGATTATGCATCAATTGTGGTTAATGATTCAGCATGGAATACTTACGCTAATTCTCTTTTAAGTAGTTCCCTATTAGTTATGGGTGTAGATGTGACTATTGATGCGATCACGGAGTCGTACTATGCTCCTGTTGCAGTGACATTACTAGTGTCATTCATGCTTCTTATGGGTGTAATTCTCCTCAATTTATTAATAGCCATCATGTCTGATAAACATAGTGAAGTCAAAGCTCAAGAACGCGCATCAGCTAACTACAATAGAGCCGGCATAGTTGTAGAATATGAAAAATTAATGAGCTCTACAGATCGCATGAAACCAGAGTACTCGCCAACATATTTACAAATCTTGCGACCAGAGAGAGTTGTTGAGAAGGATGAAAAAAGTGAAGAGATGAGAACACTGAAGCAGTTGGTACTTGATAATGCAGAGTTGAAACAAGAAACATTAGAATTACGTAATATGTTATCGAAACAGATGAAGAGTACCGATGATCTGAAACAATTGCTGGATAGATTATTACTTCAGAATAAACAAATTTAATACTACAATATATTGCATAGATAAATAGATGACATACTCTTATTATTGTAACAGGACTACTTTTGTCCCGGAAGGGATACAAGACGCGTCCCCAGGGAGACGTTGAGTCAAGGTAGTTTAGTTTGTTGTTGTGTAGACCATCATAAGTAACAGGACTAACAATTTCATTATTATTCCAACCTAGACGCGAAAATTCTACACGGGTCGCTTAAATTTGGGTACGTGTTTCATAAAACGTCAAGCGCCAAAATTACTCTATTTGGAGATGGTCAGAGTAAAGTAAAGTCACGAATGATGCTTCAATATGTCAAATACAATACAGAATTGTGTTACTTGTTCATGTCAATAAGATCAAATGGTACTTTCGTCATGAAATCGTTTATAATTACTCCTTCCATTCTCATAAAATCATAAAATCCGTGGATCTGTTTACCCATGGTGAATAACGATCTTTCACAAATACAAAGCCATACCTCGCATTGGTGCATGTTACCACGTTTCTTACTACTCACTTTCATTTTATTATGAAGAAATGTGTTAAGCACAACAATGGATTGGTTATCCCTATGATATCCCACCCTACTCCATTCTGAAAATGAAGTATCATCAATTGCATATATGCATAGGTTGTGATACATGTAATTACTCTGCTACATATGGCATCTGCTTTGTATGCATGTGCACACTTACAAACTTAATTTAGTTTGTATTTAAAGATAAAACCTACATTCCCCGGCTTACACTTTGAGAAGCTTGGTTCTCATTCGAATTCTACTCCCCACTACTTAATTCAAAATAAAGTTTAATGTCACAATATTTGTCATGAATATATATGAATATAAAAGTTTTAAGATCAATAGATTGAAGTTTTTTTCAATGCGCTATGTGAATTCAATGTCATGATCGAAGCTGGAGGTGTCAGACATGCAACATGCTATTCCCATCCTCAGAATACATTACTTGATTTTATAATTTACTCAGGATGCAAAACAATCTCTACTTGACATTTCTGGCATATTGTATGATTAAGAATCATACACAAGAAAGTTAACTCGGTCATAAGAGGTGGATGACGACGTTCGATCACTCCAATGCATGAAGATGAATTTATAGTGCTTTCTCTATATTTACATGGCTCCATTGTTATTTGGTTGCATGAAATATCACATTTAAAAAGCATTTGATACCATATTTTTACTGAATTATTTGATAGTGTGGTAAGTAGAGTGTTTTATTCTTCGACATGAGAACTTTTTGTGTTGTTTGCTCAATTGTAGGATTTGGTTTACTTTATCAAGTTGCGGGAATAATATCCCAAACTGTATACGTATAACAACTCGATGGAATACATATTTACATTGTTGTATTTGAAATAAGTCATGTAGACCCGAGCATTGATGCAGACAGCTATCAAACTTCTTCAGCGAATTCAATTGTGAATAGTTTCGTTTTTTTCACTGCTGTTAGCAGTTCTGCTTTGCTCTTTATTTACGCTGTTGTCAGTTTTACTAACCTTACCATTTACCATTGTCATGGATTTTGTTGATTTTCTCTTTTTAACCTGAAAATATTATATCATGTTCTCGGTTTCTTCGAATTTTAATTATGCCTTAGTGAAATCATGCGTAATTGTAGCATATCTTATTCACAAGAAGACGAAGTGATGAAAAAGTCCGTAGTTAGCATTCATGAATATGACAATGTTGGCACCATAAGGGGAGGGGATACGCTTTCTAGACAATCACCACTTCTACTACTACAATTAATACTGTTTCTGTGCTTATTGGATACTGTTGTATCAGAAACATGCAATGCTGGCTTTTCTGCTATAGAAACACACCCTGATCTAGTTCATTTAATTGATGCTAGCACAACCACTTCTTCTTCACCCACTGACTTGAAGGGCACAGATTTGATCTGGATTGAAAAAAATACCGTAAATTTTGTTGCTGCTTCCAATAATATTGGACCTTATTGGGATTTAAGTGCAGGTTATTTTGAAACTTCTACAAGTCGAGTTCTTGGTAGCAGTTATACACTATTTTACTATTGGAATCCTGGCTCTGGAAGCGATAAGGATCTGCATTGGGGTGGTACTTGTAACGATTACTGGACACTTGCTTCAAGCAATAGTTTAGGATTTTGGGCAAGTGGTAGTGTAAGGAATAGTGGCGATTGGGGTTTTAAGGATACTGGTTATGACATTACAATTGATACATGGCAGACACTTATTGTAACAGGTGTAGCCAATGATGTTGCTAATGGCATAGGTACATCCACATATTACGTGAATGGGGTACATGTAGGAACTGTAGAGAGAGTGGCATCTGGGGATACGACGAAATACATAGGCTCTTATAACCCCGGATATGTTGCGGTTGCTGGAGTGTTAAATATTGCACTAGATGTAACAGAGATAAACGCACTCCACAATCATATGGCAAGTACCAAAACATCGACTGGCTGCAGTGCTTGTCCAAGTGGAAAGACAAGCGACGCAGGATTAGGCGAAGTATGTCAATGCCTTGCTGGTTATAGTCGCGACGATACAAACAGAGTTTGTAATGCTTGTGTAGTGGGTAAATACAAGGCTGTTACAGGTAATGCAGATTGTCTTGTTTGTGATACGAACGCAAGTGATTGTGGCCTTCGCACTGATGGGACAAACACAACGCCAGGAATATGTGATCCTGGCTATGAAGGTGATGCTTCTACACAGAGCTGCATTGCGTGTTCAATTGGCAATTATAAGGCTGATAGCGGCAATGTGGATTGCACAATATGTGATGCTAATGCTACTGGATGTGGTACAGATGGAAGTGGTGGTGGCACGAATGTATCAGCAGGTACTTGCAAGCCTGGCTATGAAGGTGATGCGTCTACACAGAGCTGCATTGCGTGCTCAATAGGCACTTTCAAGGCTGATAGCGGCAATGTAGATTGCACAATATGTGATACTCACGCTAGTTCTACTTGTGGTTTGCTTGGAAACGGTAGCAATGTTGCCGAAGGTACTTGAGATTCTGGCTATTAAGGCATTGCTGTCAGTGATGGTAGCGATACTGGATGTACTGCGTGCTCAATAGGCACTTTCAAGACTGATAGCGGCAATGTAGATTGCACAATATGTGATACTCAGGCTAGTTCTACATGTGGTTTGCTTGGATACGGTAGCAATGTTGCCGAAGGTACTTGTGATTCTGGCTATGAAGGCATTGCTGTCAGTGATGGGAGCGATACCGGATGTACTGCGTGCTCAATAGGCACTTTCAAGGCTGATAGCGGCAATGAAGATTGCACAATATGTGATGCTAATGCTACTGGATGTGGTACAGATGGAAGTGGTGGTGGCACGAATGTATCAGCAGGTACTTGCAAGCCTGGCTATGAAGGTGATGCGTCTACACAGAGCTGCATTGCGTGCTCAATTGGCACTTTCAAGGCTGATAGCGGCAATGTAGATTGCACAATATGTGATACTCACGCTAGTTCTACATGTGGTTTGCTTGGAAACGGTAGCAATGTTGCCGAAGGTACTTGCGATTCTGGCTATGAAGGCATTGCTGTCAGTGATGGTAGCGGTACAGGATGTACTGCGTGCTCAATCGGTAAATTCAAATCTACTTCTGATAATGTTTTTTGTAGAATATGTGTTATTAATGCTTCGGGATGTGGCTTAGACAACAGTGCTTCTGGTGGCAATGTTTTTGGCGGTACGTGCAACGTAGGATATGCAGGGAATACAAATATCGGCTCCTCCTGTGTACGATGTGAAGTAGGGCAATATGCATCAGATGATACACTTCAGTGTCTCAGCTGTCCTGCAGGTAAGATTGACGTTGCTGGAACAGGACTTAGTGCATCAATTTGTGAAGAATGTCCTGTAGGTTTCTATCAAAATGCGGCTGGACAAATCAAATGTATTGCTTGTCCAAGTGGGCGTACTACACCAGACGTTGGAGCTACTGAATCCATTCAATGCTTTTCTCCAGAGATTAATTTTATTACTGCTTTCGTAGTTTTAGGTATAGTTGCTCCCACATTTTTTCTATACATAATCTTGGGGCGTTATCATCGAGTTGCATTTTTGAGAAAATACCGAGTAACCGAACGTTTAATAGCAGAGGTGCAGTCAATAGCATCACAGTTACATTATTATGCTCAGCGAGTCGAAGCTGAAACATTCCCAAGTACAACCTATCGTCTTGCTAGGACTTGGTTATTTTTTGTTTCATCGATTATAATGGTTGCTGTATTTGCTGCTTGTTTTTTTGTCTTGACATTGGGATCTATATTTTTTAAATCATTGATTTTATGGAAGAGTCTAAAGCTTGATTTTCCTTTTCTGACTCAAATGAAGGAAGCTATACTTGAAATGGCTTTGTTTTTGCGTATTCCTGGCATTGAGTATTTGTTCCTTCCATTTGAAGTGATATATGAATTCGCTTCCAAACTAAAAATTGATCTGGATGTAGTTAATGTTACATGTAAAGGCTCAATGGCGCCCATTGAATTATTATTGAATTTAGGTATACTAGGTATTTGCGCTACTATAATAGAAGCGGAATTTCAAATATTTCGTACGCTGACATTTAATACTGTAACGAATACATTTTTTGAATTAGCTATGAAGAAACATACATACAAAAACTGGTTATGTCGCAGCAAAGGAACAACCCCCTATGAGAATGTTGCAGGAAATATTCGATATTGTGTTGTAATGTTAGCTGTACTTATAGCTAAATTTATTGCTGGTATTGATATGTTTCAAGTTTTTATGCAATTTCTCATGACTTTCACAAGCATACAGGAATTTGCTGAAGACAATTGGATACATGCTTCATCACCTGAATGTGATGTTGTCACAGAGTACCCTGAATATGATAGATTTATTGCATTATACACAACATCAATAGCTTATGCCATGATCGTACCTATTATATATGAGATTTCAAAGATACTTGTTCCTGGAATAAGTTTAAAATTAACTGTATTTTTAACAAAGTACACTTTAGATTATGATAATGTTACGAACAATGAAGCAAGAAACAGTACTTCTTCAGCAAAGAATAATGATGAGTGTTCAAAATTCGCTTTTTTGAAGTATTTTACAGTGACTTCACCTGATCTTGCTGTTTCTTCCGCGGTTTCTTGGCTAGTTCGATCCTCTAGAAGTGTACTTCCCTTAACATATATGAGGAAGGAGAGCATTCAATGCAAGTACAACATCATAAGTACCGACAAAGTTCCTGTTTATAAGGAACCACGCTATTCTTCTGAAATATTAAAATACGATGTATTCACAACTTTGTTCGTAACATCAAATGATGTTTTCATGGAGATCAATAATAATGCTAAAGAGGCAAATGATTCGAATATTCATTGGGTCCAAGTATCTCATAATAATGGTTGGATACCATCTCATGACGGCAAAGGTATGAAACTATTGGAAATGGATGATGAATTTCGTTTCAAAAGACAATCTCCGTATATTTATGATGGTGAAAATGAAAATATCCAAATAATCAAAAGTGAAGGAATAGAATATATCCCAACGTTTCGTGTTGTTTCTCTTGGTGATATAAGCTCTTGTCAGTTAACCAGTGGTATCTACTATACTCTTCCTGGTTATACTATAAACATGTGGGTGCCTTATAACAATATGCGTGTTTCCAACTGCGCATTTCACTTGTGCATTATTGATTGTTGTACTAGAACGATTGATTCTGGTTCAGCATACGATTTGATAAGTTTTGTTGGAGATGGTATTGACGAACAAGTTGAAAATGACTTTATAAGAAAGTTAAAAAGTGTTCCTAAAGGTAAAATTGTTGTCATATTTACAACTGGGAGCATTTCTAGTCAATCTAGTCAGTATCCATTGTCGATGAATTTAAAAGAAGAACTGCTGCTATGCGGAGCTAGTGATCAACTTAGTGATATATTTTATCCAAGTGGTAGTGCCTATGCTTTAATCGGTATGCCCGGGATAGGAAAAGGAAACGGATCTGAATGGTTCCAAGACAGTAGTGCAAATGAAGCTAGTATTGATGTTCATTTCAAAGTAATGAATTCTGGATGGGATGTGACCGATTTAAGGAAAGGAGGAACGAATTTTACTCAAAATGAAAATGAAGCTTTAAATGACAATTCCGATGGTTTCGTTCCTAGTGATGATACTAATGTAATGAATGATATTTATGATATAGGAAATCGAAGTTTGCTGTATGCCATGCTTGATGAGAGTAATGACAAGGAAAATCATGAATGGAATCAATGGCAAAATTCTTCACTACCTACGTATTTTGCATTTTGTATATTAGAGATGAAAGAAATTAGCATATCTCTTTCTTCTGTAATAAAGTTTCCCTTATTTGTTGAAATAATCAGTTTTTTACTAACATTTTGGGGATTCGGACATTTTTTGACAAAAGTTGGCAGACATGTTTGGTATGAAGTAACTAAGAAAATAGTACATTTCATTTTGTTGTGCTTTGGTATATGGACTGAAGAAAATGCTGCTACCTATAATATTGATTACTTAGTGCAAAAAATGAGTATTCTTGGTTCGATACCTTCTTTAAAA
>JACKZZ010013031.1_pt1 | contig 71550 bp, 26 predicted proteins | sample 8027871 | NCBI WGS metagenome assembly JACKZZ01 (sample SAMN15724774, study PRJNA655200) | protist metagenome | isolation source: fluorescence activated cell sorting (FACS) single amplified genomes of... | place: USA: West Boothbay Harbor, Gulf of Maine | collected 2000-07-19
CAGGAGCAGGAGCAGGAGCAGGAGCAGGAGCAGGAAGCGCACAGCGACAGCGAGTCCTCCTCTGCCTCCTCCTCGGCTGCCTCGACACCAGCCAAGGCTGAGGCCACTGCCTCCGACAGTGTTGAAGACAGCTCCAGCAACAGTGATAGTGATAGCGATGAAAGTGCCAGCGAAGCCAGCAGCGCTGATGGAGCCAGCGAGAATAGCGCGATCGTCACTCCCAGCGCGGTCGCTGCAGAGGCAGCGCCCCCTGCCCCTAGTGAGGTAAGCGAAGAGGACAACGGCAGTAGCTCAGGAAGCGAAGACTCTGCCAGCAGCAGCCCTGGTTCCAACAGCGCAGACAGACGAATCGCCTGCATCAGATCGAAAGAGCAAAAGCAAGAGCACGATGACGATCAACGCCAACCCCAGCAGCCAAGGGGATAGCGAAGATGATGCCGCCGAGCTTATCCGGCGCGGCGCATTAAAAGCAAGAGAAGCGGAGCAACAGGCACAGAAAGAAAAAGACAAGCGCAAGAGCAAGAAGAAGAGTTCGGGGAATCTTCCGCACGTAGATGCAGAGCCCGCTTCCGATGAACGAACAAGCACAGCGGAACCTGCCAAGGATGAAAAGCGCCAGTCCAAGAGCGAAAGCGTTTCAGCCGAAAACAAGAGCAAAAGCAAAAGCGTTTCAGGCAAAGGCAAGAGCAAAAGCGTTTCAGGCAAAGGCAAGAGCAAAGGCGAGAGCAAGGTCGCTTTACCTGCAGCTCCGGTCAAAGCCGTGGCTGACAAAATGGAGATGGATCCCAGCCTCGCAATACTCAATGACGGACTATCGGCGTTTGTTCTCAACCAGCGCCCACAGACAGGCAAGATGCTGCTGTCCCCGAAGGCTCGGCAGGTCCTCGAGGCGGAAAAGGACTACAATCGCAGAGGGCGTGCATCTTCACCAGAGCCCAAAGCTCCGGCAGCAGACGACGTCTCGCCGCTGGAGTCTCCGGAGCTGGGGTTCTCAACTTCCCCTGAAGCAGCAGCTAGACGCACTAGCCAGGAAAAGGAGACAGGTGCAGATCTCGGGGCTGCCATAGCCGCCGAGGGTGCCGAACACCCACCTATTGCCACAGAGTCGGATCCTGCCAAACCTGCTTCTTCTGAGGAAGCCATCGCCACAGCAACAGCAGCGGCAACAATCACAGACACAGACACAGACACAGGCACAGCCGCAGTTGAAGGCGATGGAGTCAAGGATAAGTCCCCTGATGACATCTTGGACACGAAACATGGCACGAAAGCAGCTGCTGGCACTGCAGATGCTGTGAATTCTTTCCTAAGCCAGATCGCAGATGAAGCTCCCAAATACTCTGATGATGATAGTTTTGAAGCCAGCTCCGATATCGCGAAAAAGCTTGATGCGGATGAAGGAACTAAGATGTCTGGCTCCAAAAGCATTGCGTCGGTAGTAGAGGAAGAGAAGTATGTACCTTTCACTATGCCGTATGATGACCTCAAATCCTGCCCATACGTGCCTGCACTGGCCAAGTTCATAGGATATGCTGACGACTTTGAACACACCATGGTGTCTGTCCATAAAGGTACTCTTTACATTCGTATCGGTGATGGGACCGAGGATGCCAGTGAAGAAGTACTACTCGCGAAGTTCCCTTTCAGCTGCCCTGAAGTAGACCAGGTTACTGTTGAAGACGACAGGAAGGAGATAGACCAGTTCATCTTCAAGCACAAGCTGCATGGGATAGTGTGCATTCGCGTCGCTCTAGAGCACAAATTCCTCTTATTTGAGACCTTACCGGAAGATCTGTTTCAGACGGTGGAAGACCAACTGAATCAAATCAACAACCCAGGCGCCAGCAAGGTTTTCGACATTACTATACCGGCCTCTGAGGAAGAAAATGTCTCACCTACTGCTGACGTTAAGAAACCGAAGGCTACTAAGGATTTCCTCTCAATGAACAAGGCCGCAATAAGCAAGAAAAATGCTTCTGATGCAATTCAAGCTCAAAAAGAAGCACGCCAAGCAGGCAAACCGGGATGGAATATCGCAGCACCGAAGAAGTCAATCCTAGGCGCCAAGGATCACGAACATTATTTGAACCAAAAATCTACTGGAGAGTCTGCAAACCCTAGCGAGGGGAACCTTCCGGTCAATGGAGACAACTTAGTGACGAATGGACGCGTGGGCACTGGTAACAACGGCCCTGCTAATAGCATGTCTCGCGCTGAGAATGGAAACGTAACCATCAGACGACGCTCGGTTGAGTACCTGTTACAGGGAGTGGGTGTAACAGAGCTGGAAATGTTGTCTACCAGTCAGTTAGGGGGAACTGCTGTTGCCAGCAAGAAGAAGTCCTCTGAAGGTGGAGCCGCTGGCAGCAGCAGCAGCAGCGGCAGTGATGCTTGTAATAACACAAGAGGTATCGCAAGCGGGGTGATGGAAAAGTACACAAGCCGTGGCAAGGATTACAGAACGACGAAAGTGTCACACCGAAGAGGGGTGCTGCTCACTCGCTGGTTGAACTCTTTGCAGTTACAGCCTGCAACTATAGAAATCAGCACCTTGCACGAAAACTTGTGTAGTGGACTTCTACTCGCGGATTTGGTTCGAATGCTGATTCCGTCAGCTTCGTACAAATTCTCCCAGCTACATATTCCCGCTCTCAGCAAAGCCACTGCTCTCAGTAATGTGGAGCAATGTCTTGGCATCATTCTTCGGTCCAAAGCATTTGTATTTTCTGAACGCATTCCCAAACCAATTGAAGTTATTGAGGCGTGCGGCAGCGGCGACGTTGGTCACAGACCGAAGGATGCGCTTGTACTCCAAAACCGAGCCACCAGCCGACTATTATCCTTGCTCGATGAACTTTTCCGTGCCTTTGTTATGAAGGACTTCATTAGTTTCAGCGTAGATGTTCCTACTATGGTGACAAATAAAATGGAAACAGCTTCCTCTGCAAAGCAGCGCAGGAGACAGAGCTATCTAGAGCTCACGCGTTCCAAGAATTCTGCTGAAGGTAACATGGGATTCGAAGGAGATCGGTATAGTTCTGGTGGTATATTTGGTAACGGACACGAAGAGACAGATAGCTCAAAAAGGGCTAGAGCAGCACATAAAAGTGGTCTAGCCGATTTGAACAAATTTAGCGGTGGTTCGTCTCCTAAGAAAGTGAAGGCACCAGTGGGAACTTTCGGTGCTAGCGCAAAACGCCCTTCCTATATCCAGGACTTTGCCACCAAGGAGGCTGATAAAAAGGTCGACCTAGAAGAAGCCTTGATGGCAGGTGCTCCATTGGAATCATCATCACGTGATTATGAAGTTGCCGTGCCCCCAAGCTCTCGTGCACCCAAGCAACAAGCAGATGAAGTAATGAAGCATGGCAATGTTCCAATTCCTACTGAGCGACTCATAGAAATGCTAGAATGGTATCAAAGTGTGCTCCATTTTTATCAGCGTGGTTTCAGTCTCAACGTACAGGCTTACATCGAAAATTGTCGTCGCTTCATTAATAACAAGGAAATGCTTAAGTCAGTTAATATGGGATCAGCACTTGCAGAATGCCTAGAAGGAGTTTGGGCAAGCATGCAGAGTGGAGTTGCACTGTTCTGCATCATTATGCACTTTTACGGGCATGGAACTGTCCTCGACTACGATGGTCTAGACAGTACTGGCAACAAGAGTGAAAGCTCCAAGTTAAGCAGTCCTGATACGAAAGGATCTACATTGCGTGCTGCTTCCGTTGTTTTAAAATCATCGAGTAATGCATTGCGCATTGATCCAATCTTTGTGTACGCAATTCCTCGCAGTGCCGGCGAGCATCGCTCCAACATAACTTATTTATTTCGACTTATGCATGCCATTGGCATCACAGAGGTGACGAATGTAAACGATTGGCTGTACAATCCTGATCCTGATTTCCTCATACTGCAGTTGTACGATATTTTCGTTTCTGTTGGACAAGCTGGTGGTGCCGAGTGCGTGTTGCCTAGTAGAATGGAGCACGTCAGTAAGCACTGCAATACTGCACCTGAGGCTTCAGCCTTTAATAAAGCACCCTTTTCTGAAGACCAGTCGTCTGGATCAGACTCTTCGACAGACGAAGACGAGGATGAGGCTGCAGGGCATCACGCTGTCCATCTTGTTCAGATTACCAAAGGAAGTATGGAAGGTGCTTACATTCAAGGTCTATTCTTTGCCGACGACTTAGGGTTCGGAGAAAATGGCGACAATGATATTGATCTCGCACTTATGGACGGGTTTGGGGGGTCTTTCGATATGGCTAAAAAGAGTGCACAACGCGCCAAAGATGAGCTCGCGGAAGCGCCAATCATTAGTTCTCTTGTGCTTTCCGCAAAGGAGCAAAAGAAGCTAGCCATACCTGCGAAACACGATATTCAGAAGGCTATTGATGCACGCTTTGCAAGTGCTTTAGCGCGCAATCAGGTTGCTTTGGGTGGGATTACTGCCATAACTCGCCATGGCCTGGGCCTTGGAGGAATGATTCGAGCCGATTCCACTGGCGCAGGTGGTGCTGTGAGCATGCTGCTTTCAGGAGCGCATCAGGGTGAACCTAAATCATATTCCTATTCGCGTATCCGAAAGGAGCGTTCTGTGCTTGTAAAGATGCAGAAGTCAACGGTTACATCGAAGCGTCATAGAAGTGAAGATAACTATTTGCATGTTTTATTTGGCAATATCAGGGAGGCAGAGAAGCACAGAGACATCAAGACTGAGGCTCATCGTCACCATCCTCACCACAAGAATGAAGCTCGCAGCACATCAAATCAAAAACCCCATCATCACCATCGTCATTACACCACTGGCGAATTACTCTTGCGTGCACTTGTCGTTGGCGATGAGCACGAGTCTGATGTTGACAGTGATGAGGAATCAGAGAGTTCTGGAGACATGAGCTCTGTGGAGTACTCTGTTGACTCGGACGGAGAGATCTTAATCACTGAATATGGTGAACTGAAAGTCCACGTGGACAAAGAGAGGCAAGAGGCGAAGAGTCAACTCAAAGCAAAGAGCGCTGCAGCTAAAGAAGTGGAACGTCTGAGCAAATTAAGGAAAGACCATGTATTCGATTTCTCTGATCTGATCTATAAAAATCTTGGTATTGATTCCGTAACACATGAGGTCAAATCATTTCGTATCAGGAATGTTGGCATGGAAATGGACAAACTCAGCCCTCAAGAATTTTTAGAGACTGAAGCTAAATTCAAGCGCGTCCCAGTTCTTCTCAAAGCAGTTACAGCGATAGCTGAGTTATACAGTGAGCGTACTGGGCAGATCGCAGCAATCAATAAAGAAGAAGATGAGATTGAAGCGGAATATCATGCACTTGAAGATGCTGCACAGCGGAAAGCTGTGGGCAGAGAGGAGTTTGAAGACAAGTTGGCTGAGATTCTGTCGCGTGAAAAGGATCATGGTGATGTAGCTAAGAGCTCAAGAAGCCGTTTCCTTACTGTATTGGATAGTTTGGCCCTTCAGTACGCTGAAGCCGTAAGGGAATGCATGGAAGAGGAAGCCCAGTTGTTGAAAGACGAGGAAGCGCCGCCGCCACCGTCACTAGGTGAGCCAGACTTTCCCAACGAGCTGAGAAATATCATCAAAGTGCCATCTTCTCCAGAAGTGCGTGGTACAAAAAGTTCAAATATGACCCAGAATCACGCAATTCTTCTTGGCAAGAACGATAAGCACCGTGCACTCACACCTTCTCAAAAGCGCAAGAACGCAGAGAAAGAACGCGAGCGGAATTACATTGGAGCGCATACATCAGCAGGTGAAAAGAATTGTCTTAGCGAATCTGGTTATTTTAGCGTCACAAGTCCGCTGGCCTCTCGAGAGCCACATGATTATACCCCTAAAAAGACCGAAGATTTTAACAGCGCGAACAATGAATCCAAAGAACCTCGTAAGATTGTCACTCTCTTTAGCGATCTTGCCGATGCAGAAGAGGTCGCAGTAGGTGTTAAGATCAAAGCTCGATCGCTCAAGCCCAAAAGCAAGGTGGTGCATGTCAGCGAGATTACGGGGAAGAAGAAGGTGATCAGCAAAGACACCACTATCAGTGAAGTGTTTTCCAAGGACATCCCCGCTGCTAGTAGCAAGCTTAAGTCTGTGTCTGACACGACAAAGCAAATGTTGCAGGGAGGCTGGAACCGTAGTCATTCCCACCACGATGACACTAAGTCACACAACAAGGTCCTTTCCAAAAAATCTTTAGCAAGCAGTTCAAAGCGCCTAGCAGTTACCACGCCCACCAAGCTCAGGCATCGCCTTATCACCACCGGTGGGATTTACAGCCACGGAAAGTGGTCTAATGGAGTGAAACCTAACATCACGGAGAGGCTCGGTATGGCTGAGGTGGCACCTGCCAAGTTCATATACGCGGAATTTCACGGTGCAGATGCTGTGGAGCGTGCTAAGGATGCAGTCAATGCGGCTTATGATGAGGGCCCTATGAATGATTACTTCGCTTTTATGAATTTGCTGCATTGTAAGCGGGACAATTGGCGAGAAGCACACGGTATGCCAGCGCTGAGTCAAGTGAATGTGAATGATTCTATTAAAAGTGCAGCAGCATCCCCGCCTGTTTTTGATGCACCGGCATCCCCTGTTGTTGCGGATATCAAAGTACTGGAAAGCTCAATAGCGACTCCCTTTGAAAAATTAGAAAACCATATGCTTTCCGTCTCTGAGGATATCGCCTCTATTGATGTTTTGGATGATCATAGCGTTGGTACTTCGAACAGCCTAGGTTTGTCAGACGTCGCCCGCACCGCTGCCACATCTAGTGCGAAGGTGCTCAGCAAAAGTGATACTAATATCATCGAATTGAATACCATGCTTGCCCGTCCCGGTGATGACCAGGAACAAGTCGACACCCCAATCACGACGCCTCCTCCAAAAATTACAGGAGGTTCTTTCGAAAATGATAACAGCAAAGGTCGGGAAAGAGAAATTACTACCAGGAGCGGTGCTACTTATACGATCACTGACTCTGGTGCTGCAGACCTAGCTGCGCCTAGCCCAAGAGATAAACTGAAATCAAGCCAGGTTGACGATGACGATGTTGATGAAGACTCCGATTATGTACCAAGTGTTGATGAAGATCTTGATTATGATAGTGACAGCGATAGTTTGATGGTTGAGGAAATCCCATCATTAAGCGACGCAGCAGTAGAGGATGCTCTGAGATGGCTGAGTGTGCCTCGACCAGCACGCCAACTTAATTCAGCAGGGGCTCCCATCAGCTGCACAATTGTACTTGCTAACGACGTCACTGGCTACCGCATAGTCGGCCCTGGGAGCAAGGCGGCTGAATTCCGTAAATTGCAATTGAGCGACCTTGAAGACAGTGACGAAGGTGCTAGTTATATATATGACTCCAGAGCAAAGGAATCTGGAGCTATACGTCCTGTAATGCAAGTGCGCGATGGAGAGGGTCTTGTTCCAATGCATCAACAAGCAAATCGCAAAATCTATGTGAATGATATTATAAGCGTTAGTTATGCGAGCATGACTGACGAGCGTACACAAGAGTCTTCTGCTGAAGAAAAAGAAGCTAAATCTGGACACATTTCAACTGATACTAGTTTAGATGCCGAGAAAGGCACTGGAATGAATTCCCCTCTTAGCAGCCCTTATTCTAAAATGAACAAAGCTCGTGTGACTAGTGCAAACCAGAGCATAAGTTCTATGCCTCATCCAGTGCAAGCTGCCGATAACACTAACATTGTTAAGCTCCAATTGAAGACCAACCACAGGCGCAGTGTGCTGGCCGGTCGAGGCCGTGCTACAGTTTTCATTGCCTTTGATGACAACAGTGAGAGTGATGCAAGACATTTCGTTACTCATATTCTAACTCTGATACATACAAAGCCTTCAGCACTTCATGAACAAGAGGCGTCACAACAATATGCAAAGGAAGTTCGTCTGCAGTATGCAGCAGATAAAGTGAGAGCAAAGGCAGAGGCTCGACAGAAAGTCGCTGATGATAAGGCCAAGCGTGTGAAAGAGCATCGGCGTATACGAGCAGCAAAGCTCGCTCAGATAGAGAACAAGAAACGCACTGCTGCAGCTCTTAAAGCTACCAAAATTGCCAAAAATAAAGCCATGAGAGCAGAAAGGGGAGCTGCTAAACGAGGGACGTCGAAGAAAATGAGCAATCACAATAAGTCCGTACTTGCTGTGCATGAAGATGAGTTTGTGGAAAAGGTATTGAAGGTCGGTGATGTGAAACGTTTTGACCCTCCCAGAGAGTTCAAGTGTATTTTCAAAGCTGGTGCATTTATTCGGTGTGCACCTATTGACCGCTCATTCATCAAATCTACGAAAGATAATATCGGCTTGCTTGACTTCGACGATATTGTTTTGGTGAAATCAATCCATAGCAATGTGAAGGAATCTACTTTTTTTGATCATGATGGTGTAATAGGCGGGTCATATTTCGAATTAGCCATGCCTGAAGGGGGAATATCCGGTTGGGTTCCAGTTAGTAATGGTGCGCACATTCTTCTCGAAGAGGTTGATGCTCCTCCTGCTCCCGAACCTCCTCTTTCATCACCATCCCATGATGACGAAATCGTAGATCAGGACCCTGCAGACGCTGATAACAATACAGATGGCGGAAGCAATTACTCTGATGCAGAGTTGAAAGAAATTCGTGCTGCTATTTGCACTCTAGTTGTACTTTATGACTCAAAGAATGAGCCCAAGCTGACGCAGTTATTGTCGGATTGGAGGGATAAAGAGGTCGCACTTCTTCATGTTTTACACGAGCATTATGCGCTCAAAATGAATGCCTCTGATGACCAGTATGAGGGTGATGGCAGTACCAAGTCCTCCAAGTCCGTGCACAGTGTCAAATCTGCGCGCAATGTCAATTCCACACATGTCGACGAAAAGGTTGAGAGCCGGGTGCGAGGCACTCCTCGGACTAATCAAGGGGGTCATGTAACTACTGCGACTCGTGCATCTGTCTCGAACAGAAAGGCCAGTGTCCGTAGTAGCTCTCCTCGCATCAAGGATTTCAAAATTTAGAAAAAAAACGAGATAAGGGGCGAGATAAATTTTAAGAATGCTCTTCAACCTCCAATACGTAATATGTAAGATTTTGTAACGACTTTAGTCTGACATACTTTTTATCATATGTTATATATACTTCTTAGAAATGGGAAAACACATGAAAAACAGAGGGGGTTCTTCTTTTTGTATATATATTTATATATATATATATATAATACTTGCTTAGAAAATACATGTAATCACGTAACAAAACTAAGCCGGACGGAAGGGGTCCTTGTCTTCTTTATGGAACAAATTTATACGAATTGGGCCACTGCCGGCCAAACTATGAACATCATCAGCGCTAATAGCATCGTCAAAACATCCTCCTCCCGTTCTTCTTTTTCCTTCTTCCTTTTTCCTTCCGATTTCCAGTTTGGGGTAAAGCTCTAAATATTGAAAGAATTGTGGCCAAATAACCACCAATAGAGGGAAAGGGAAAGTCTTTGTTCGTCAAGGGCGTTGACAGGTTAAAATGCAAAAGGTAGTTCTCACATTGCACTTGGAAGTTGCATAACAGCTACACTGGATCCAAAAACTCTTCTCATCGACGTAGAGAGTTCCTGTGAAGAGGGGTTTCTACATACGAGACCACGATGCCAAACGCCTTTGACTTCCAGAGCGATGTAGCTGCCGAAGAAGAAGCCAGAGCAAAGGCAAAGGAGGCGGAGAAAGCAGCGATTATGGACAGTGTACGTCAGCAAGCTGGGATTAGGCCGTCCAGTAAAGAAGGAGGAGGGGAGCCGACTCAAGCCAAGAGTGGTGGCGGACTTTTCAGCGCAGGTGGAGGAGCCGCAACTATTGGAAATTTGTCCATAAAGGAACAACAAGCCAAGATGGCTGAAGACAAGAAGAAGAAGAAGTTTGCCAAGCTTTTCGCTGACGAACCCGAACCGCCCAAGATGAGAGTCCTGACGCTGGAGATGATGGAGCTTGCACGCAAGAATACTGCCAAGAAGAAGCGTGCAGCGCGCAGAGAAGCTGTTCTGGAGTCACTGAAAAACAAAGGCTTGGACGACGGCAAAGGGGCGCAGAAGTTGCTGACCTCCTATGTCGACGAGGTGCTTTCGGTGGAGAAGCCGCACTCTCCGAACAGAGTACCGGAGCACCTCACAGAAAAGAAGAGTTGGCAAGACTGCTCCTTCTTCGAGAAACTCACCAGGCCTGAGTTGAAAGAGATCCCCCTAGTGTCGCAGACTGTGGCCCAGAAGGCTCTCGTGCCCGTACACACAGAGTTGAAAAAGAAGGCTTTCAACGACATATGCCGCCGCTTGAAACGCAACGATGGAAGTCTGGTGCGTTTGCGCCTGAACGGATCTGGTGTCAGTGATTCGGTGGCACATATGCTCGCGCAAGCCTTGGAAAAGAACCTGTACTGCCAGCACCTCATGCTGCACGACAATCGCTTGACGGATGCTGGAGTACAAGAGTTGGCGGACGCGTTGCGATGGCATCCTGGAGTGCATACGCTCTGGCTAGGCGGCAATCCAATAACAAATCGTGGCTGCGCCGCTTTAGCGCATCTCGCTCATGTGAACCACAATATCAAGGATCTTAACCTTAGCAACAAGAAGCCTGGCCAGTCCTGGGCTGGCGAGCCCAATGTGTATGATACGTGCATCACGCACATGGGCGCTGACTCGCTAGGTCGCAGTCTCATGCGCTCGTGCCAACTCACTTCTATCAACCTTGCTGATCAGCGTATACGAGACCAGGGGGCGACTCTTCTTTTCTCATCCCTGAGAAAGTCTTTTCTGCGAACTCTGAATTTGAAGAACAACGGGTTGACGGATAAGTGCTGCGTGATGCTGCGGGACGTGCTGATCTACGAGTCTGCAGGCGACGATTACAACAATATGAACATCAATAATGACCAGAATGACTTCGCTAGCATGGGAAAAGGCAAGGGTCTGAAGCTAGAGAAGCTTGTTCTCTCTGAAAACAAGATACAAAATGCTGGAGCTGCCAATATCGCCTACGCTCTTTGCTACAATAAGACTTTGCAAGCCCTTGATTTAGCTTACAATGCAATAGGTGACGAAGGGATTGTAGAGCTGATATCTTGTCTACAATTCAACCAAGTGTTACGCAGTGTGTACACGATTTACAATGATACAGACGATGAACGTGTGGACCGAATTCTTGAAATGCGCACTGCTGCGGTGGGGGAGTTAGAGAGCCACTTAGACAAGGCCGACATGCGAGAAGACTTCCACAACACCGGTCTAGTCATTGACCGCACTGGCACGATCACATTAAATTCTCTTCAAAGCAATCAAGCGAACAGCCGCAAGGCTCGTAGCCGTACACCTACCGGCACACCTGGAAAACCAGGCACACCTGGAAAACCTAATCTGTCCCCCGGCCAGCTTGCTGATTCAGTCGACTCTCGAGGTAACTTGGGCTTCGACCTAGACGGCTATGACCAGGACCAAGAAGAATATTATGATCCTCACAGTCGAGCACCCAGTAACTATGGAAGTCGCATTGGAACTGCAGATACCGAGATATTTGCGCAGGACCAGGAGGCCTTCGAAAACCACGTTGGAAGAGCCCACTTGCGCCAGCATGAGGATACTCGTGTACGACCGGTGCCCGGGTTTTTGCCAGTAACTACAGACTCTTTGAGAAAGTTGGCAAAAATGGGCAAGTACGCAGCTAGAGACAACAGCCATCGCGTAAAGACGCCGAGTACTGCTGGAGAGGGAACTCGTAATCGTGGTTCAGCAGTGCTAACTGCTGATTCCATGAAAAGCGATACCAGTACAGCTGGTGGCTACATGCTCAGTGATGGTAACAAATATGGAGATGATTTCAATGACTTGGAAAACTCTTTGGATGGTACGCTAGACGATTCGCTGGCTGAGTCATCTATGGAGCGCACAGTTGGAAGCAATCTAAGTATCGGCAAGACTGGCCGTCACCTCAAGCTCGAGCGGCCCAACACTAGTGGTTCTGTGATTGACTCCATCAACAAGGGCAGACACAAAACAGAGCCCTCTATTCAACAAGCCATCGACATACTTCGTGCCAACGCTGACGACCCTAAAGTGATGCTTGGTGTGAAAGGCACACCTCAGAAGCCCATAAATTGGGCGCAAGTTGCTCTTCCAGCACATGTTCTCTCTATTGCGCGCTTGGCTTCTGACGTGAAAGGCAATGAGATCCAAAATTTCAATGTCAAGGAAAGAAAAGATCTTTATAAAGCTCTTGGGAACTTTGTTCCACGCAGCGAGCGTAAACCACCAATTAAAGCTGGTGGTGGTCGCGCAGGCTCCGTAAAGAGAGCGGCGACAGCTCCCGAAGCTAGCGAAGAAAAAGAGGCAGGTGATGATGATTCGGTGACTGCGAGTTTGACTGGGAGTGTGACAAAAATAGAAAGCGCGGGTGTATCATCAACTAGCACAACGGAATCAGCAGCGACCAGTGGATCTAAAGCTGCAGCGACAACTGCTACTGCTGCAGCAGCGGGTAATCCCAATGTCGCCCGCGGAGCTGTCGCGGACCACTTTCCACCGAACCCGAACCCGTCGAGGCCTTCAAGCAATGCCTCTAGCCGAAGTCCATCGCCTCCTCGGCAGGGGTCTCCTCACAGGTCCCAGTCCCCAGGAAAGAGTGCAATGCGCAAAGTAAGCAACTTTCACGTGAATGCTATTCAGAATTACGAAAAGCCTGGACTCCACGATGCAGGTGGTCAGGAATACTCCAAGGAAGATGTTGCGAATATGGTCAAAGATAGCATGCACGCTGGAGGAGCTTTACCTGTCTTACGTAACAGTCCTGAGCAGCGCGGTCGCAAAGGTAGTCCCAATAAGAACACGCGTTTCAATCTTGAAGAAGACTCCATCGTTGAGGGCACGGGTCGGATGGATTGCCGCGCTGGTACACCTGGAGGCTTTGGAGGCAGACTGGGAACTCCTGGCGCAATAATTGGTGCTGAAGATGGGGGCTCCGATATTCGAAATGCTTTATCTGCACAAGAGCAAGCTGCTTTAGCACTTGTAAAGGCTAGCAATGCCACAGAAGCATTCGCAGTGGCCACCAAAGTGAAGCCTGGTAATCGCGGACCAGACGAAGCCACCATGAAGAAGGAAGCGGAGGCGTTGAAGTTTAAGCCCAAAACTCCTTTAGGCAGAGTGCGCAGCGCCGGCGCTATGAGTGATTATGGAAATAGTGGACGAGCTTCTCCTGGGCGCCCTTTTCGCAATTTCGAGCCTGGAAACGATCTCACTGACAAGTTCTTTCGACCCAAGCTCGGGGGCAACTCGCACGAGAGGGTGGGCGGCTCTGTTTACGAAAAGAAGGCCAACGCGCGACGTCCTAATAGTATGGGCGTGATGGACTTTAAGTCAGAAGCAGGTAATATGATGTGGAATCAGCTATTGAACTCCACTGGCATGTCAACTGTGGAGTCGCGCGAGGCCCGAGACGAGGGAGGCACTGAGGACCACTTCACATCTCACCGTTACTTGTCAGTTGCAAGTAACATGACTGCTGCCCCTGCTGAAGGGGAGAAAATCAAGCGCACGCAATACGACGATGGTGAAGATGAAAGCAAGGGAAGTGTCCTTAGTTTGCAGACATCGCTATCAACAGGTTCAGCTGACGGCGAGGAAACTAGTCAGCTAGCTTCGTCTCCACCACGCTCTCCCACGTCTCGAGCTAGGCCGCGCGTAGGCACTGCTCCCACTCTTTCCAAGCTGCAAGAGATGGAAGTGGAAGAAGACATGCAATCGCCACCTGGGTCCGGCCAGGGAGGGAGTGATTTCAGCCATGATCAGCGTTCCTCTGCGTTTGGTCGAGTGGGTATAGGCAGCGAAGGTGCTGAAGGCTACAACAGCGAGGGGTCAGAATCCTCCGATAGTTCTACTGCCAACGATTCGATCCCTACAGGAGGTGCAGTTGTGATTCCTCAGAAAGGCACTTCAGGCTATGGCGGAGATATGGAAACTTTCTTCAGCCTCTTCAAGGATGACGAATCTTCGAGCAGCAGCGACGAGGACGACGACGACGACTCAGGCGCCGATGATAGGCAGACCACTGGTGTTTCGGATGAGACGCAATTATATGGCTTGGGATTTAAAGCAATAGGAAATGGTGGTGCAGGTGATGGTAGTGCAGTCAAGCCAAAATTGTCGAAGAAGGAGAAGAAAGAAAAGAGGAAGAAGGAGAAGATGGAGAAAGAAGCCGCAGCAATTGCTAGTGAGAACCAATTAAGGAAACCCAAGGGCGTCACAGAGAGTAGTATTATGACCACTCAAGAGCGTGATGCCCTTGGCATGGCGTCCATTACAGATAAGATGCGTCTTGGTGCCTTGCTTCCCAATAGCACTTACAAGCGCTTGTTTGACCAAACAGGGAAACCGATTCTGTCGAAGGATTTGGGGAAAACTATGGGCGTACCCGTCATTCCGCATATGGGAATCAAGCCAGTGCGCTCTGCAACAGGACCCTATCGTGATAGTGGTCGCCATCTTGGATACTTACGTATTGCCACGCCTGATGACCCCCCCGAGCAACGCCCTATCTCTCTCATGGAGATTGCGAAAACACAGAAAGAACACATCGCGAAGGTTCGCGCAGAACGCCAAACAGAGACTTATAAGGAGCTGAAAAAGGATTGTATCGAACGCGCTCCCCGTGGAAAGCAAAGAGCTGCTGCGTATCCAATTCCAGACAAGTTTTGGGAAGCTTGGAGAAGAGATAATCGCCTTCGATACCCTTCAGGCATTGATAGAGCTAAGGGCACGTCAAGCACGAATGTCAAGGATCTCTCTAAATTCGCAAAGAATGAAGATGGTAGTGTAAGAATGGATGCCTCAGCAAGAGAGCGTCTACTTGTGAAAACACCGGGACAGGCCCTTGTCTATCGTCGAAAGGAAGCCAAACGCAAGGAGCTAGAGCGACAACACAAAGGCTATTACAACGACAATGCACCTAGCGTCGGCAAAGCAAAGAAGCTCGTGCACGATCTCATGGGACTGCGAGCTGATCAAAGTACATCGGACCTGTTAGACAAGAAATCAGGGTTGACGAGTAAGACCGGCACTATGGAAGCAATTCCTATGGCATCTATGGACATGCGGCAGGGTGGTAAGAAGAAGTTCAAGGCGCCAACCCTCTAATTTGCGTTATATATATATATATATATATATATAGTATTCATATTTTAACAGATTGTAAACAAATTGTGCCACATTATATTCATTCCTAAGCGTTTCAACCCTCAATCACCTCCTTTTCGTAAATTGTGTCGTCACCCTGTCCTACAGTGAAGCGAATCAGTGACATCTGCACCTCCATACCGGCGTGAATCTCGAACCAAGGTGACTTTTTACCCTCAGGAGAGAGACGTAGCCACGTTCCATTGGTGCTATTTTTTCGTAGAGTATACGTCATGTTTAAGCTTTCTGACACAGCCACCTCGAAAGCACCGTCACATAGCGTGAATGTGCCAGAGCGAGGATCCATAATGATGCGAGCGTGTTGCGCCGTCACTGCAGTATCAACAACAGGAATCACCATCGGTGCAAGTAGGGCTGGACTGATTTGCAGACCCTCGCCATATGACTCTTTGCCACCATCTTCGCTCTTGTGCTCTCCTTGGAACTGGATGTTGGAGCTCACATAACCTTGGCGCCCAATAATGGCACCACCTGCACCTATCACGAAGGATTTCCCAGCGGCAGGAGAGCCCGCAGGCCCGATGCAAGTGATTACGCATCGCCTCTGATCGAAAGGGTGGGCACCAGAGGCACGACTTTCGTCTCCACAAGATTCGGTTCTAGATTCTGATTTAGCCCCACTTCTTGTATTCGAGCTCTTGGCGTCAATGGCTGCTGCATCCATGGAGCTCAACTCGGCCGTGAGTCCGTTAAGCTTCTTCTGTAGCGCCAGCAGCTGGTCACGGGCGCCGTCGTTCTTACTCTCAGACCGACTTTTCCCATCTACTGCTGATAAATTTTTGCATTCCGCACTCACGCGTTTAATTTCCAACAAAACATCTTCAGCTTCTTTTATAATGCTCTGTGCCGCCTCCTTGACTTTGCCCTGATTCTTGCCGCTGGGCTGGCTCTGGGCAACGAGAGCACCTCCTGCTACATATGCGGCGTTGCCCTCCACATTGCACCGATCATCAATTTTTTCCACAATAAAGCTATGCTTTCCCAGCGAAAACAAAGCGAAAGGCCACAACCGTTGTCCGGGCACGCGCTGCCTTCCCTCCCCCAGCGGATGTTCCGGATTTAGTAGACTGTCTAAAACAACAGTGGTGTTGTCCGCTCCCAGGGCAGGTATGGCACCCTCTGCCGCAGAAGCTGCTGCAGCGCCACCCAGCATAGCTGGCGATACAGCCGCGGCCGCCAATGGCAGCGAGAAGGATGGTGCCTTGCTTTGGATGCGCAAGAAAGTCCCGCCGACGCTGCCCAGGTCTCGCAAGCCGTATGTACCAGGGGAAAGGAGACTCATTTCGAAGTGCTGCCGGCTGATGTTTTCCTCCTTGAACACCACCATATCTTCTGAAAGAAGTATACGGTTAGGGTTAGCACCCGAAGAGTCTGCATATGCGGAGGACGAAGATGGTGCAGCAGCGGCGGGAGTGGCCTCCTTGTTGATCAGGTTCCGCCCGTGGTTGTTGCGACCACCCATGCAGCCTCGCGGTGTCAATTGGAAGCTTTGCTGGTACCATTCTGTCACTTCGGGTGGTCCCACCCCTTTAAAGACCAGAACCTTTTCCTTATAGACGTCTACGCAGCGTACCTTAGGTGCTTGCTTTTTCGCACCGAGTGCAGACTGTGCATTACCATCACCATTCTCGTTGACCACATCTGGATCAACAGCACTGCCTTCAGACACAAGAGAAGGAGCTAGCCCAGAAGAGCTATTACTACCACTACTGCTCCCACACTGAGCAGCACCCTTGGCTACAGCATCCACAGTGTACAGCCCAACGCCACCTTCTTCAATCAGGTCTTGTATTATTTTCTTGAGCGCGCGATTCGGGGAAACCATGACGTGTTCCAGTGTCTCACCGCTCAATGGAGAGGTTTGCGTCTTGGATAGCCACTTCTCAATAGCAACTCTCTCGTAGGTATTTCCATCCGCTGCGATGACAGGGTCTCTTAAGAGTTCGTACGTGATGGGGCACTGGAACTCGTCGCGAATACGCATGTTTCGAAGACGAAACGCGCCATGCGTGTCTTTTGACAATGCTGGACCAAAAGCATGCATGTTGATTGACAAACACTCTTGATATCGATAAGTTTTAAACAAAGAAAGGAACCGTGGGGCAAAGTTTTCTGAGAGAGACACCATCATTCAGTGCTACTAGGAGTTATTGTTATTCCATTGCAGCCTCCCTTGGCTTTTAAAATGCAGAATCAGAGCTCTTGGATGGGACCTTGGCTTCTTCAACTGGAACAGGTCGCCATTTGAAGTTTGTTTTGTTATGAGTAGAAGCAGGAAAAGCGAGGATGCAGAGCTGGCTACTGAATTTGGGTGGAAGATGCCAGGGATGATGGATTCACTGGCTGCAGCCAGCCCATCTTCTTCGTCAGCTGGAGCAGAAGTTGTGAAGCAGAAACAGAAATCTGTCCATTTCCCGAATGCGGCCTCGATTGAGGAGTGGGAGCCTCGGCAGCAAGGCAGCAGCAGTAGCAGCAGCGGTAGCGGCAGTGGTAGCGGTGCTCATAAAATCTACGCAAGTTATGTCCCCAGACAAGATAATGATCATAGGCTCACACGAAAGACCCGGATAAAGAAAAAGCAGAGGATTCCAGACAGCAATGCCAACGAGTCCTCTCCACTCCTGCGCTCTTCGTCCACGCACGAACGCACGAACACGGCGGGGGCGGCGGGGGATGGCTGGGATAGTGACAGTGACAATGGCGATGAGGAAGGCAAGCGGGAGTCCACTGAGAGGTATTGGGCACAGCCAGATGTGGACGAAGAGTCAGTGGCAGGCCCCGCTGTGGTAATACAAATGGCATGCGGCCAGTGTTTCGCGGGGCAGGAGGACAGTGACGACAACAGTCTTGAGTCGGACCCGACCACCGCCACAGACAGCAGGCAGAAAAGGACGGCACCGTTATGCATGCACGACTGCGGGCCGCGTAGATGCTGCGCAGCGCTCTGTGGACCAGGGCCAGGGCCGGGGCCAAGCCACTGGAGCATCACGCACAATCTGTGGATAGTGTTTGTAGGTGACGACAACGCGGTGTTTCACTCCATAGGCAGTGCTGCAGAGCATTGGCGAGCAGTACTGCGGCGTTGTTTCGGATCTGAAAAAGATACGGGCGATGATTTCCACGAGAATGACCCTAGCAACAACTGTAATAGCTATAGAAATCACAATACGAACAATCCAGGAGGTACCATCGATCAGGGTAGTTTCAAACCGTACAATGCTATGGATGCTCCGGTGTTCCGCCACAGTAAGCACCCATCTTCAGTCAGAGCAATAGATAATTCTTCTGTAAGTAGATCGGACGGACAAGAAAACGCAGCAAGTAGAAGCCACCAGTGGAAGCTACAGCAGCATCTGCGACTGCGACTGCGAACCCAAGACGAGCGGGAGGAGGAGGTGGAGAACTTGGTCTCCGGACTGCAAGGCCTGTGCGCTCTATGGATCCTCTTCATCAATGTCGTGGTTGTTCTGTCTTCGTACAGTCAAGGATTCAGCGCTTACCTTGCGACGGTCACTGCAATCGGCAACGATACATCGACTGGCCAGGTGCAGAGCAGTCAATTCGGCACTTGGGCGCGAGTGAAACTAGTCACATTCCTCCTCAACTACAATGGGGGCTCAGCGTTTGCTGCCGCAGACTACATTCCCTATGCCGTATTATTATTCACCCTTGGCTTCCAGTTAGCGTCTGCGATGAAACACTCGCTAAGTGCTAGTGCCGACCTTTGCAAGGAGGAGGACGCAAGGAGACGCACGCAGTTGCGGCAGCGCAAGGAAGAGGGGCTCCGAAAGAGCAAGCTTCCGTTAACGCCGCGCAGCAAGTACTACTCTGTCCTGGATATTGTGTATCTTGGAGCTATGCGAGTGTTGCCCAGCCTCTATGTCATGATGGCTGTGATGCTGCTGCTCGGTGGCTTGCGCTTGCTGCCTGGTTCAGAGAGTCGGCCGCAGGCTGCATTAGTCATGTTCTACTCTTTTTTCAGCTCTATCTTGTCGCATTTGTTTCTATATGCAAACTTCAATGGTCTGTTTATGGGAGCAGATGCTCTGAACTCTATTGGGATGCCGGCGCAACAAACCACGTCATCTGGAGATCCTGCGTACGATAGTGGTATTTATTACTTGGCATCACAGTTGTCGTTGATGTACAGCTATCCTGTGACCTGGATGCTGGCTTTGGCAGTGCAACTGTCTCTGTTTATATTAGCCCTCCACACCCTTTTGACTCATGTTTACACTTTTTATCGCTCTAGTCGGAGCCGGAGAAAACGACATCGACGCAAAGAACGCAGGTATGGAGAAGAAGATGCAGACGAAGATGAAGATGAGGATGAGGATAACCTATCTGCAGCTATGTTTTACAAATTTGAAGATGGTAGCGATAGTACTGGCGATGGCAATAGAGCGCATTACCGTATGACTTCTGGACAAGAGGTTTTTTCTATACAACAAGCATGCGTGTATATCTGGATTCAGATCACGTCCTACTGGCGCTACCTTTCAGAAACAATCGCAAGATTTTTGCTCAGAAGCTCGTGGGCTGCGTCAATCATCGGAAAAATACACATATGCGTGTATTGCTTGTTGCTCTTGTTGTCTGTGCTATATCGTCATTTCATCACTGCAAGCTATATAGGCAATTTGCAATTGCCGGTATCGGCCATGTTGAAGCCCGTTACTACAGCTACAGTGCAGGAGAGCACATACGTCACCATGCAAGCGCATTTTATGGCTCTCGTCGAAGTCATTCCTTGGTGCCGCATGGATGCTTTTCTATGCGGGGTGCTGTACTACCTTGGCAGCTGCAGCACCTACAATATACACGAAGTCCGCATTGTAGCGCCAGGAAAATCAGATAGTTCTGTGACAAAGACAAACAAGCTTATTGGAGTGTATCACCATCGCCAGCGAAGGTATCAACAGTTTGGCGCTATCCCATATATACCAGATTCTACCGGATGCAGCTTTTCTACTTCTATTCACACGGATAGAAGCTATGCACAGAGTTCGGACGATAAGGCTGTGGATGTTAATTTGGGATTATTAGACAGCTCCGAAGACGAGCAATCAAGTCTTTTGCCGACGCGCACCCCTCGCGCACCAGCTGGCTCCATGATTGATGAAGCAACTGCGGGGGCTGGACCGGGATTGGCTCGACGAAGAAATTCCAATATTAGTACCTTTCAACTATTAATATTGGCTCTGCCGCTCTGGCTTATTATTGCAGTAGGGTCTCAGTACTCCATTGCATTTGTGTTCTCACTCGAGGCCTTTGGTGTCCACAGCACTTGGCGTGCGCAGGCGGAGCTTATATATCGATGCCTCGTGCTCGCTGCCACTCCAATACTAGCGGCGGTATGCACATCATTGATTATCCGTTTATCTGTGGTGAGCGTACCCACATCATTGCCCGGACTTGTGCGGACAGTTGGAATATATTGCAAAGATGTTTTCTCTATTACGTCGTCTTCCCATAGCCCGATTTCAGAATCGAGTGAAGTTCGTTTATATCTACTTCCATTTTCATGGCTACTTCGAAACCCTCTATTCATTCTTCTGAGCAGCAGTAGATTGCTTTACACTGCACTTTTGACGCAAGTACCAGCAATATATTTAGTTCTAGGGTCGCGGTTTTCACTTCTAGTCGCTTTCCGAGAAAGCGATTTATTCAACTGCTTCGCTCCTTTGTCGACCAGTAGCTTGTCGTCGTCGACTTCTCTACAGCAATTAGCACCCTTGTATCAAACGCGATGGCTCGGAAAACTCAATGCACCCGGAGAAGCATCTTCAATATGCAACCTGCAGAGTGTGATACACGTGTTTTTTGTGGTTTTATGCGTCAACTTATTGTTAGCAATATCTTTATCGCTGGCCGTGGAGTTGCCAGTCTGGAGGTATGCTCATGCTACTCTCATCGAAAGCTTCAGAGCTTCACACCAAAAAGTGAAAGAAAACCTGAGGCGGAGAAAGAGCCAAGCATCTGCGATACCATCTGATAACAATACAAGTGTACCCTTAATTGCTGAGCTCGAAAGGCACACGATTTAGATTAGAGATAAAAAATGGAGTTGAAATGATGTTTTACTGTATTTATTGTGAACAAACGTGTACAAATGTTTTCTTATGTATCTTATCCGGGCTTCCCACGTTCTCACGAACCGTAGTACTGGCCGGACCAGCAAGGCTTAACTTCCGAGAGCCAGAGCGGATGGGATCGGGTTTATTTCGCCAGTGTGCAAGCTCCATATTATTCCAACAAGGTGGCCAGTAACTCCTGCGATATACCAGCTTCAGTGACCCCTTCACCACCGCAGTTATCCACTGCATTTACGAACAGTCCTCGCAGACACAGCCCGTCAGTAGCTCGACTGGCCTGCAGGTCTGTCACCACTGTCACAGTTCCTCCGACGAGCGCCTCCTCGGCCAGCGTGGGGTCCCGCAAGAAGGTGCGCCGGTTGCTATCATCGCTGTATTCACTAGTTGTTACGACGGCAAAGGTCCGCGCCGACACATCGCTCTGCACCACCAGCGGCGTGAGCGTCTCCCGCGACACAGCGCACGCCGGCCCGCTGCTGCCACTGAGCACAGCCTTTGGCAGCGAGGTGTTGCGCAATGCAGCGCTAACTGCTTGAACTGCGCAGTCCTGCATGTTTCCATCCAGACTGAGGAAGAGCAGAGACACGACGAGGCGGTAGGCGTGCCGTCCTGGCTCGATGCACAGCTGCGCCAGGTCGAGCGCGGGCTCTGCCGCTCCTGTGCTCGGGCACCAGATGTTTCGGAGAAAGCCCTCCAAATCGACAGCATCGTCGTGCTTCTTGCGGGCTGCGTAGTCAGTGTCGTAGCGGTCACACAAAGAAGGCGATAGGGCCACATCAAAGGTCAGGTCGCCGTCATGCGGCTTTTCCAGTGAAGGGCGACCAATCTGCACAGAGATATTACATACGCACTTAGTGCCCACGCCTATACTCGCGCCACTGGAAGGCCTTGAATGAACTGTGGATGACCCAAAGACGGCAGCATTCAACGTGCAGCCCAAAGATACGTCTACAGGGCGAGCCTCACCAAGCTTGCGGCCGTCAAAGCGCACACCATTCGATAAATGTACGTTTAAATGCTTCTGTGGGTCTAAGAGCCGGAGAACCGTCTGCGGTGTTAACTCATCTATCATTTTTCAAACACTGCGTTGCAAGGAGACCATTGACATACTCTCTCTCTCGATCTCACATTTTCACACTGTAGAATACCACCTCCCACAGTTTCACTTTTTATTTCCTGAATTTTTAAGTAAATGAACTTACAAACGAACCTCTCTCGCAACCCCTTTGAGCCGCCCTTTTTTTAAACCCTTTTGTGTAGACTTACCATTTTTCCAATGCCTTTGCCGTGATGCTTTCCTTGTTTCCATTCGCCTTCATAAATATCGCCATTTGAATAAGTCATTTTGCCGTATGTATAGTGACCGTCATAAAATTTGCCTTCGTAAAAACTACCATCTAAAAAAGTTAATTTGCCATCTTCCACGCTCCTATCACCAAAGACTTAATTAAAGAATTAGACAGTCAAGAAGTAGCCGATGTAGGCAGTGAGGGGGCGTGTTGTGTTGCCTTGGTCTATAATGATTTGAAGTTTTTGTTTCGTCTCCCATTCTATAATTCTACAGTAATAATGTGTATGGAGCAATACTACATCTTGGCTTTCACAGCATCTATCCATCCTTCCGCATTTTTGGTGGATGGATGCTCTGCCCCCAAGGTTTTCAATCGTATCGCCAAGGATTTCTCGTAATATTCAAGTGCATTGGAATAGTCGCCTTGACTATAATACACAGCCCCGAGACTGTTGTAAGAAGTAGCCACATCAGGATGCTCTGTCCCCAGGGTGTTCAAAAATATCAGAAAACCTTTAAAGTAGTATTCCATTGCCTTGTCGTAGTTGCCTTGATTTTTATACACATTCCCGAGATTGTTGTAAGAAGTGGCCACATCAGGATGCTCTGCCCCCAAGGTTTTCAATCGTATCGTCAAGGATTTCTCGTGATACTCAAGTGCCTTGGGATAGTCGCCTTGGCTACCATACACAGAGCCGAGACGGTTATAAGATTTAGCCACCCAAGGATGCTCTGCCCCAAAGGTTTTCTTATAAATCGCCAAGGATTTCTCAGCATACTCAAGTGCTTTGGGGTAGTCGCCTAGATTATCATACACAGCCCCGAGATTGCCGTAAGAAACCCCCACATCAGGATGCTCTGCCCTCAAGGTTTTCAACCTAATCGCCAAGGATTTCCCGTAGTATTCAATTGCTTTTGAATGGTCGCCTTGACTATAATACACCATCCCGAGATTGTTGTATGAAGTAGCCACATCAGGATGCTCTGCCCCCAAGGTTTGCAACCATATCGCCAAGGATTTCTCATAATATTCAAGTGCCTTGGGGTAGTTGCCTTGACTATGATACACAGTCCCGAGATTGTTGTAAGAAGCACTCACATTAGGATGCTCTGCCTTCAAGGTTTTCAACTTAATCGCTAAGGATTTCTCGTGATATTCAATTGCCTTCTAGTAGTTGCCTTGACTATCATACACATTCCCGAGATTGTTGTAAAAAGTAGCCACATCAGGATGCTCTGCCCCCAAGGTTTTCAACTAAATCGCCAAGGATTTCTCGTAATATTCAAGTGCCTTGGAATTGTCGCCATGTTTCCAATACACAATCCCGAGATTGTTGTAAGAAGTACCCACATCAGGATGCTCTGCCCCCAAGGTTTTCTTATAAATCACCAAGGATTTCTCGTGATATTCAAGTGCCTTGGAGTAGTTGCCTTGACTATCATACACAAGCCCGAGACAGTTGTAACCATAGCCGATTTTAACATCATTTTTATCCAACATTTTCAATCGTATATCCAACGCCTTTTGGTGAAACTCAATGGATTTAGGATACTGCCTTTGATTTCTATTGGCTTCTCCCAGTTCGTAGTAAATAGCAGCGATAGCCACATCCAGTTTGCTTATCAAATTTACCAACATGCCTTTGTACTTATTGGGTCTTACCCAAGTCGACCATATCGTGTGCTCTTCGCAATCAACAAACACATCTATCAACTCTATCAACAACGCCTTTTCTAAATTATTCAAAACCCCTTTTAATGCCTCGGTGTGTTGAACGGAAGCAGTAGAAGCATCACGCAGTATAGGTTCAAGGGTATTGAGCGCCCTAAAGATGGTTTCCTTTTCCTCAAGAAAAGGGGACGAGGCATCCCATCTATCTTTGATTACACTAATTAGTGATAAGCACTGCTCCATTTTGTAGAGTAAAGAACCTCCAAAGTTCTGTTAATTTCATCGGAAAATCGATGGGAACTCTTGTGGCTACGCTGGAAAATACATCAAAAATCATATTTCACATCCCTTTCCAGCGTTTGGAATATCGCTGTCCTTAATCTAAACCATCTATTTTTCGCAAATGTATCCAGCAGCAATTTACATTTCGGCAGGTATGGTTCTTATATCTCTCTCCCTTGTCGGTAATCGCCTTACATTTAGGGCATACCATATTCTATTGTGGCGTTCGGTACGCCGCCCTCTCGTCTATAGAACGGAACACTAGCCTAGATTAATCATGTACAGGAGTTAAGTAAAAGATTCCGTATCTCACAGTGTATACACTTACGTGCACTATCCGTCAACAGGTGGGATGTGAAGAGTACAGGTTGCACCTCACCTTCCTCACTCTTGTGATACAATACTCCACCAATTCCATAATCGCTTGCATCCGTGTCCACAAAAAGCTCACGTCTCTTGCCCCAAGTTTCTCTAAAAGCTTTTCTGTTGTAGACACGGATGCAAGCGATTATGGAATTGGTGGAGTATTGTATCACAAGAGTGAGGAAGGTGAGGTGCAACCTGTACTCTTCACATCCCACCTGTTGACGGATAGTGCACGTAAGTGTATACACTGTGAGATACGGAATCTTTTACTTAACTCCTGTACATGATGATTCCGTATCTCACATATACTCTATACTCTATACTCTATACATATTGGTGAGATATTATAGTTCAAACCGCATCATATTTGCCGATAATTTAGATTATTTCTTCATCATACGGGAAATAATGTATCTTCTCAATATAGATTATTTCAATGATATACAATATAGATTGAAATAGATTGTTTCAAACAATATTTTTACACCCTCAGATTTTTTTTCAACTCAAGAAATAATCCAAAAATGTAAAAAGTTGGATAATTTCATATATGAATTGATTATATCATAGCGATAAAAATAATAATTTTTAGTTTCTCCTTTTACTATACCTTTCGAATATGGGATGCATTTGGTCTGGTGATCTAATTTACCCAGCACTGATTGGGGACCTCCCCACGATACGGAGCCGGTGCGAGCTCGGGGCTGATTTGGAGCAGAGGGGCACTGAAATGATGCTTCAAGGGACACCACTGCATCTTGCGGCAGAGATGGGCCACCTCCCTGTGGTGCAGTACCTATGTGAGCAAGGGGCTAACAAGGAGGCGAAAAATGATCTCGGCAGGACACCACTGCTCTGCGCAGTACAGTATGGCAAGAAAGGCCTCCTCCCTGTGGTGCAGTGTCTATGTGAACAGGGTGCTAACGAGGACGCGAGGGATAGTGCTGGATTGACTCCACTGGAGTTGGCAACGATCCACCAAGCAGAAGCAGAAGGCACCCGCGAAATTATGATATATCTCGCGGAGAGGTTACCGGGAAGGTTAGAAAAGGCACAGAAACAAAAAGAAGCAGCTAAAGAACGTTCTGCAGCAGAAGCGCAAGTACGAAAAGATTATTATGAATACAAACGTGAGTTGGAGCGTCTCAAAGCAGAAGAAGCAAATATAATTGCCGAAGCAGAGAGGTCGAAAATGGCTCAACAATTTTTTCCGAACAGAGGGAACCCACTTTTGGGGGCGCAAGAAGAGGTTTTCTACCCTCAAATAGGCCGTGTTAAAGTTGATGTTGATTTGTGATGTAAAGTAAACAAAATAAATGTCTGTGCTTTAAATAATATATATCCTTATTACAAAACTAATATATATTGATTTCGTAATTTCGTTCACTAGTTTATACGACCGACCTTACTCCCCCCTCTCTCTCTTTCTCCCCCTCTCTCTCTTTCTCCTCCCTATACTAACTCTAAGTGCCTTCCCTCCACCTCCCACCTACAGCTATGACGCATACCTGCACGAGTCCCGCGCGCAGGCGTCGTGTGCCGGCGTGCCGTTTAGTACTAGCAGTCCCACTACTGCAAAGAACACGATTGTGAATGCTTGCACTGCAGCTGGTAGTGATAGCAGCAGCAGCAGTGGTGACAGTGCCTGGGGTCTGCGGCCAGCGAGAGCGTGCTACGAGCTGCCGGCGCTGGCACTGCTAGTGGCCCTCCTCATCAATAGATAAGATGACATACGCAAGTATAACATGTTAACGACGGATAGAACTAAAATAGAGAAGTATTTGTCGTATTACACTTTCACACACTATTATAAAAAAATTATTATTAAATAATTATTTATTTTTTTATCTACCTTTTATCTACCACTTTCTACACGAAGGAAAAAGGAACACGAAGAATTCCTGGGCCCTGGACTCCGTCTCTGCCCCCTCGCAATGCGATGTGGCTAGAGGCACGAACCACACCCCTTCCCCCTTCCCTCCCACTTCTCACATCTCCCAAGGCGTCGACGTTCCCTTTTTTTTTTTGAACTTCGTATCCGTGGGTACCTGTACCACCACTGCATACATGGATTCGGGTTATTCATCAATTACCCCTCTAACAACTAACAATATTGGAAGTAGGAGAGTGTATATAGTGTGATTTGCAGAGAATGAGCGACGCTGAGTTGCTAGAGTCCATCATCACCGAGGCAGTAGCCAAGGCGAAGCAAGCCAATTATGACATTGAATTTCTAGAAGATCACGAGCAGGAGATGGGCACATTTAAGGAAGCTCGACCCCGTGTGACTCCCAGCAGTCTTGTCAATGGTCAACGTTGCGACGAGTTCGTTTACAACTCTCGAGGACGAAGACTGCATATCCGTACCGACTGGTGTGCCGCGTGGAAGAAGCTGGGCTTAGAGCAAGTGTCCGCAGAAGACCGCCCCGCAGCCACCAAGGGAGTTATACTTCTCATCCATGGGTTGAATGGCCACGCGAATAGACCTAGCTGGGTCTTTCTTGCCCATAGGTACTACAAAGCAGGCTACCATCCAGTGGGCTTCGATTTCCAGGGACACGGGTATTCAGACCGCTTCGAGCCGGGCATGAAGAATACTTACTACGATCACACGCGCGCACTCATAGACGACTACAGCGATCTTATCGACGACACTATACATGTGCTGTGCAAGCTCTTTGTCTCAGAAAAGGAGCTGCGCAGCGCTCTCCACGAAGACATCCGGAACGGAGCCGGCACCGTGCTGTCTCAGTACTACCCCACGCACGGAGGAAGGAAGCGCAAAGGACGCGCAGACACTGTGAACAAGGCAGATTTAGAAGCAGATGAGGGGTACCACTCGGACACTGACGATATGTACCACGACTTCCACCTGCGCTATCGCTTCCCACTCGGCACTCCACTGTTCCTGCTGGGAACGTCCATGGGCGGCGCCACAGCCCTGCTGGCCTCCTCCATCCTGCAGAAGATGAAGGAGGCGACTGCTGCAGCGTACAGCATGGGACAAAGCGAAGACAGTATCTTTAGCGAGATGAATGCCATTTCACTGGAAGATCCCGTAAAAAAGGTAGTCGAACCTGCCGCGGAACCCGAGGGTGAAGAGGGTGCAGACGATGCCGAGGAAGAAGCAACGGCTTTTGACAACGACGAGGAGGACAGCAACGGTCTGAAAAAGATGCTTGTTGATCCTTTTGTCAACGTTGCGCGCTTCATTGCGAAGGAGTTCAGCGATGGCGTGCAAGCACAGGTGGAGACACAGCTGGCCCCGATCAAGCGGCAGGTGGACAACGTGAAGCAGCGTGTGCAGACCGGGATTGACGGCGTCAAGCAAAATGTGCAGACAAAAATTGACAACGCGAAAGCCGTAGTAGACACGCGCGTACGTGCTGTGGAGCAGAAGGTGAAGGGCAAGATCATGGATGTCTACGAGGGGCGCGTTGGCGTGCATGGGAAGATGGCGGAGCCCGACAAGCCGCTAGGTAGTAAAAACAGCGACAGTAGCGACATCTTGAATAAGCTAGACGCTATGCAGGAACTGCTAGACAAAGATCAGCAAAATAATGTGCCTGAGGCTGATCAATCCGCAGGAGAAGACCGCGGCGACGTGATCTACTACAACGACAACGAGTACCCGCGGGACGTGATGCTGCATCTTGCACAAGTTGCACACAAGAGCTTCACTGCCACCATGCTCATCTCCCCCGCTTGTGCTGTTAACACACCGCACCCAGCTCTAGTAGCATTTCTGTCGTATGTGGCTGTGCCCCTCATGCCTGCGATGGCTGTTCCTGCCTTTTTGCGTCGTAACGACGACTCGGCCCACTGGGTCAGTGTCAACTGGCGGCGCTACAACAATACTGATGGCTATCCAGATGGGTTGTCGTGGGGCGAGAATGTGAAGTTTCGCACAGCTTATACAGTACTAGGGCTCATCGATGCAGTGCGCAGCGAAATTCCTGTCATTAACTTCCCTTACCTTGTGATGCACGACCCTCTCGACAAGGTCACAGCGTTCGAGGGCGTTGTGAATCTCATGAAAACAGCTGGAAGCGCCAGAGTTGAAAGTAAAAGTTCCTCAACCATTAGTAGTAGTAGTAGTAGCAGCAGCAGTAGTAGCAGCAGTAGTATTAGTAGTAACAGTAGCAGTAGCAGTAGCAGTACTAGTAGCAGTATCAATAGTAGGGAACGTAGCAATAGTAGTAGCAGCGTCACCGATTTCATAGAATGTGAACGCATTCGCGGTGGCCATGTCACCGTGCCTCGAAAGAATCACATTGGGGAAGTGGTTCCAGTCCCTGGTGGCCGGCACGACATCTGCTCAAATTTTACAGACACCTTTATTCGACACACGCTAAGCTATATGGAGAAAAAAGTCCCAGTGGACAAGAGTGTTCCGGTTGCATTGACTGACTCATCATCAGCGCCTGCGTCTAAACAGAGTAAACGCCGTCGTAGAAAGTAAGTTGGTGCGGTAAATTTAATAAGTAAATCTTTAAATGAGATCCTTCATACAAATCACGCACTAATTCCCGAATAGACGAGCTTTGATCGCTTGGCTTTCTTCGCCAGCTGCTCCAGCTTTTTTGGATCCTTCTCCAGATCATCTGCCTTTGTCCAGCCTTTCGCTCCCTTTTTCTGCACAACTTTGGACAATTGCTCAGCAGAAATTTCTTCGTGAAATCGCTCGTTGTTTGCTTTGGCGTCTGATTTTTCATCGAATCCAAGTCCGAGTCCATAAAGTTTAGCAACATCTTTACCGAAGCCCATGACTGTAGTTTCCACTTGATCTTCTGTGGAAGTGTCGCCAACAAACGATCTTCTTCGAGCCAAAAGTGCAGACAACTCCTTGCGCTCATCTTCTGCTCCAGTGAGATAGGTCACCTTTTGTGTTTCCACACCTCCCATACCACTACTCTCAAACGTTCCTTCTTCAGCATTCATGTCTTTTCTTGTAACACATTTCTCCTCCCATACCTCCTTCTCTACAATGACCTTTTCGAGGGATGCAATGTTCTCATCTAGTTTTGCCAGTACACTAGCAAGGATGGAAACTTCATTTCGAGCTTCGTTTTCGACCAAAGCACAGCGCTCCCCAAAGCGAAGACTAGCCCCAGTTTCCGCAGCGTGGGCCGGATCGAGACTATTGGTGATAATGATGGATGTTTTAGAGTCACCACCTAAGCCAGTTGATAGAAGCATGGTGAGTTTGCTGTCTTGAAATGGGACATAGACGCTCGACTCATTGAGTGCTTCAATACATCTTTTCAATGCAAGCAAACCCAAGTTAATATAGACGGCTTCTCTCATACGGTCGCCTTGGTGGAAACCAGCAGAAAATTCAGAGGCTTCTTTATTCACACGACTAGCGCCACCGTCAATTTTCGACTTTTCGACTCTTTCGCTACCTCCCAAATCTGCAAGAAATAAACGACTCTGCTTGTTTATGCCTGTGCGTGTATTGACAGTGTTCAGAGTAAGGATGACCAGTGCATGAGCTCGAGAGGATCTGTCGTTCATCGCAGTCGCAGCACGTCGCCTGGTATCATCACCCAGACGCAAGGCGTGGTAGATATCATCTAGAGTTGCTACAGGCATCTCTACAGTTCCAGACAAAACAAAACGTTGCGCGGCTACCTTGCTGTGGCCCACACGCTCACCACCCTTTAGTAAATCACAAACAAAGTCTCCATAGATTTCAATGTAAGAAATGGACAAACTAGATTCAAGACCCAAACTCGCCCTGCGGCTATCATTCAAAGATCCCAAGACTTCCATGCATGCCCTTGGGATCACACCCATAGCTGCGGAACCAGGGCCAGTGGTGTTCACTCCATCAGGTCCAATCATCGTGTACGTTTTACCACTCGCAGTCTGACCGTAAGCAACACAAGTCGAATTGTATCCATTGAGGAAGTCACACACAAGGCGCTTGCACATGAGAGAATAGCAACGCTCCTGCTGTCGAGAGTCACCTTTACCCTCAACAACTCCATCAAAGGCGAATTCACGGAGACCAACATCGGGCAGAAGCATGGTCACGCGATTGAGAGCCGTGTCGACAGACTGGACTTTACTCACCATGGGCGTTCTCTCTTGCCTTCGCGTGAATTTCAATGGACTTCGCATCTCATTTTCAGCCTCACAAGCAGCCAATAAATTCTTATTGTTCTCATTTTCATCATTCTGGCCGTCGTTGGTCGGGTGCTCCGTATCCTTTTCCTGTTTGGAAGCGGCAGCACGTTCTTGTTGTTGCTGTTGCACTCCAGCCCACTTGGCGCCGAACCAATCTCCCTCAGAAGCTAACACACGTAACGCCTCTCTTCTGGTCTTTGCACCACCACTCATACGAATCATATTTAAGCGCTGATGTAGAGGCAAGACAAAGTCCTTACTATTATCCGAAGCACTCGAAATGTCACCTATAGGGTTTCCCTCAGCTGCCTCCAGCTTCCTTGCTTCATCTATTGGGCGGAAACGAGCGTATACTTTAACTCTGAAGCGTGCACTATTATCCTTTTGAGAAGTATGCGCTTTACGCTCGAGCAACGCCTCCTCTTGCTGTTCCTTTGTGAGCTCCTCAGCAGTTGATTGCAGCCACATCTTTCGTAGCGGTAGCAATTCTTGGTAAAATTGCTTCCAGTTTCGCTCGCTAGCAGGCAAGGCTTGAGGTACGTACACGCCATAGTTCTTCAAACATATGCAGAGTGCACGGTGGAACATATCTGAGTGCTGGAAGCTGGAGTACCTTCGGTTCGTAGAGATGACATTGCGTTGCTCATCTGGCTCTAAAAAGGTCAAAGTAAGCATTAACCACTTCGTAGGGGACCCATTAGGAATCAAGTGAGAGTCTGATGCACCCATGCTTTAGTATTGCTGTCACCAAAACTTGTTGAAGTCGTAATTCAATGCATTCGTTGGGATTATGTCATATGTCACTACATTTACATACGTACACTGTACACTCTACACTCAGTGGAGAGCAAAAAAGCGCCTTTCCAAATTCCATGGAATTATCGAAGATTGTCATTGTCTTTACCGGTTTTAGACCGTAATAGTATAGCTTCACCATGCTCAGCGACCCTGAGTTCCGGCGCACTGCTGCGTGCGGCAAGTGGAAGAAGATCCTGGCGGAGAGAGACGACAAGATTCCGAAGTACGATGTGGAGGTGGCCAAGGGCTCGGCACTGACCGCTGCAAGCATTGCAGAGCATGGGGGCGACGTACCCGTGTTAGTAGAGGAGCCCCCCTCGACTCTAGGCATGCGCATTCCTGCGTTTTCTAGTCTCCAGGATGTTGCTGCTTCGATTGGGGCGGAGCATCCCGTCAAACTGATTTCTGTGGGTACTCAGGAACAAGTTACTGGCCGCAACGTTACACTGGGAAACTTTGCGGATTATCTGAGTGGATATTCTTCTTCTGCGCACAAGGTTTTGAATATGATCACGCTGGAATTTAGCAATACCAAGTTGGGCGCACAGGTCGAGACTCCTGCATACGTCCGAGACTGTGATTGGATTGACAGTGTGTGGCCTTTGGACAGAAGGAGTCGTGGGGAGTACCCCGCCGTGCAAAAATATTGCTTGAGTGGTATGGCAGATTCATTCACAGATTTCCATGTTGACTTCGGCGGCACGAGTGTGTTCTATCATGTCATCCATGGCCGCAAACGCTTCTATTTGGTTCCGCCGAGCACTGAAAACTTGAAGGCCTATGCGAAATGGACTACATCCTCCGGGGGAGAGAACCAATTCTTTGGGGATTTGATACAGGCACACAGTCAACCGGGACAGCCGCAGTTGTTCGTCTTAGACCTCTTGCCAGGGCAAACCCTGATGATTCCCGGTGGTTGGATCCATGCCGTTTACACACCTGAGGACAGCTTGGTCATTGGCGGAAATTTCCTTACATCTGCAAAAATAGTCCGGCAGTTGCAGGTTGCACAAATAGAGCAAATGACGAGAGTAGGTAAGCAATACTCTTTCCCCTTTTTCAAGGAGCTCAATTTCTATGTTTTGCTTAAATTGCTGCCGCTTGCACAGGCTGGTGTGACCGCTGCTCAAGTGGCTGGGAGTGGCTCATTCGAAGATATTGACTGGGAAGAAGTATACGAGGACGAAGAAGATGATCTTGCTTCGGCTGCGATAGCACTTTTAAAGGCGCCGAATGTTTTACGGCAAGTGCCTTATCTAGTTCGGCAGTGTGAGGTTTGGTGTTCAGGGGGTCAAAGCAAATCGGCCAAGGAAGATGCTGTGCGCCTAGCAGCAGTGGCTAAATCATCCATTGCACAGTACACAGAAAAAGACCAAGAAAGTATTGAATCAGTCGCTGATATTTTTACTGCTTGGTGGACAGTACTTTCGTCCGCGGCTGAGCTTCATCTTCATGATGCTCATGATGCCACTGGCATCGCTCGGACCAAAATCATAGATCATATTCACCGCATTCGTGCGAGCCACACTGACCAAGTTGATTTTTTGGATCCTTCCTTTGTGCGTGGTGGCTTAGAAGGACTCAACTCATGGCCTGAGGCTGCAGTACTTAATGCACCTGTTAAAGGTACGTATCAATTTAGTGCTCCCAGCACCGAGCCGAGGGAGCAGGAGCAGGACTACGATGAGGAGGAGGCTGCACAGGAAGTCCAAAGTGGTGCCGTATCATTTGACGTGCCCATCACAACGGTAGAGGAAGTGAATTGGGTACAGTGCTCGTCTTGTGACAAGTGGCGGACTGCACCCGCTTCTGTCGACGTGGATGTGCTCCCTGATGATTGGGTTTGTTCTTCGAATACGTGGGATCCACAGCACAACGCTTGCGAGGTAGACGAAGAAACAACAACGGAAGTAAGCCACAATATCACCCAAACAGCTACAGAGAAGGAAGAATTGTCAGGGATAATACTACGTTTGCCAAATGCATCGCCAATTTCAAAAGTCAAAAAAGCAGAAGGCATCGATACTAGCAATTCCAATGGTGACAATGATGATGATGAAGATTTGTTTGGAGATGCTGACACTCCACCAAAAGAGAATCGTAGATTAGAGGAAGAGGGAGGAGATTCTTCTGGTTTGAAACTATCTATAAGTGCTCTCAAAAGGGCCAAGCCTGATCCTGAAACTGGTACAGAGGCTGGTCATGATGGTGTTGAAGACGATGATGTGCAAGTGCAAGTAAGGAAGAAGCGTAAAATCCACCTTACACTTGCCCCCAAGGCGAAAAAAATACGCAGTGCCGAGCCCAATGTATACGCTGTGCACTACGAACCTTTAATAGCAAATGATACCGCAGAAAGTTCTGCTACTGGCCGTACACGTGGTAAAAAACTGAGTAAAGGGTTTCTTCAGGATAGTGCGGATGTGGAAATCGATAGTGATGATGAAAATGCTGTAAGTGAAGATGGTGGAGACAGGGGCCAAGGCCCTGAATTCACTGACAGTTTTGACGGCCGAGATATGGCGTATGAAGAAGAGGAAGGTGGTCCCGATGTCACGGAAGCAGACTTTGAGATGTCGGACAGTGATTCTACTGGCGGCCTTTCCGATGGCGACGACTCCGGCTACGAAGATGAAGAGGCTCTGTCAGACGATGGCCTGGAGGTAGTGCATGTTGAGGACTCTGGTGAGCAGGGAGAAGAGACAAAAGCGTCTCGCACGGGTAAGAATAAGCACGGTAAACCCAAAAATATTTCCGCTACTTTAGGTGGGGAGAAGGATGCAGCAGCAGATGGATGCGAAAAAGCTGGCATTTGGAAAGTAAATAAATTTACCGGAGCTAGTATGAGTGTTTCGAGTGCAGGAAATAATGTCAATAGCAGTAGTAGCAGCCGTAGTAGTAGTAGTGCTGGTATGCCGTCACTGGCTTCGCTGGTCGGAGCAGGAACTACTAAAGGCAGTGGAAATATTGTTCACGCGAAGAAACAGAGCTCGAATAATGCACAGAATAAACTGAATTCACAAGCAACACGTGCTCAAATTCCAACGACAAGTCGGTCGCTCCTGGCCGCACAGACAGGTCGAAGCTCTGCGAGGCCAGTACAGCGAGCGCCACCTTCTCGCGCTGAACTAATGAAGCTGATGAACAAGAGGAGGTAATAGTAGGAGGATTTGAGAGATATCAAGTACGAGGTTTTTCATAGTGCTAGGTAGTAGAATGAGGTTATACGCACTGCTTAAAGCAGTGCTAGAGGCCCCTCTTTCCCCCTTCTTCTTGGGGTACACCACGTTACACTTTAAAAACAGAAAGTTTCCAATTGTTTGCATCTCATCATTACCACTACCCATATTCATTTCTCGACGTGCTTTTTCTTTTGTTCTTGCAGTGCCTTTTCCATCGTTCGCTCCCGCTCAAGTTCTTGCAATTTTTGCTTCTGTCTTTCTACTTCACGGTTGGCTTGCACTCTGGCGTACTCGTCCCGAATCTTTCGTATATTCTTGGCAGGAAGTTGCTTTTCCTCTTCATACATACTCGCCACTTCTGCCTCCTCAGGGTTGATGTGGTCAGCGTCCATCGTTTTACTTTCAGTTTCTTCATCATCTTCATTAGAACTAGAAGCAGCAACACGCGATTTAAACACAGTACGGCGTTCAGATTTGATTTCGGCCATCTTTTCTCTCGCAAACTTCATGAGAGTGTCCATCTCACTTTCCAGGCGACCAGCCTTTTCCTTGACTACTTGCTGAACTAAATTTTCTTTTTGTCGATGCATTGCTGCAAGGTTAGCGTGAACATGTTCTATACCGTCAATTTCAGCACCATAATGACGCTCTATATCTCGAAGTAAGATGTCTCCCTCCACGCTTGCTTTCAGTCGACGTAGCTCCAAGTACATAAAAGGTGGCACAGCCAAATGGTCAAACGTTTTCAAGCTATCGACATGATCTAAAACTGTGATAGCATAGTAGTTTTTACGCTCCTCTTCACTTGCATCACCTTTGTCAGAACTCATGCCATCACCTTCTTGCTTCGCTCGATTAGCACGAATTTCCTCCAGAAGATCTGTTCCTTTCAAAAGCTTCTCTACAATAGATAATTGGTCTTCCCCGATATTACCACTACCGCCCCCAGAACTGTTGGCAAGCTCTTTCAAAGCGCCCATGTTGGAGGGTGGTACATTTCCATCTGAATCTTCTTCTGTTATCTTTCCAAACATCAAGTGTCGAGCTTTTACAGCAGCAGTCTTCAGTTTAAGAGCCTGATCTAGCTTCAAATTGGAACCGTGATTGTTACCGGCCACACCATTTTCACATGTCTCACGACCTTTATCGATATTACGAGCAATGGGATTACCAAGAAATGAGAGATGTTCCACAGTTTTTATCGATTTCAGAACAGCGACAGTGTGCTTTAAATTATCCACACCATTATCGTCCAGGTGGAGGCGAACCAACGGTAGCATCCTCAGGTGGTTCAAGTGATGAGACATAATTCCACAATTGCGAAGTTCTAAGTGCACTAAACTATTTCGGCTATATAAACGCAAACCTTCCAAACCGTGCACCAAGTCCAGTTTGTTGTCACTGGCATCCATATATTCCAGTTCAGGCAATCCAAGCGTGTTTGGGTATTTATGATTTTTAGAGTGGTGATGTTTATGTGAAGCTTCAGGTCCTGTACTTTCCTCAGATGATGCATTTATTTCACTGCTATCATCACCGTTTAATGACGAAGAAGAAGGCATGATATCATCAAGCCCTGTGATTTTGTCAGACTCGAGCTCCTCATCATCGTCGAAGCCGTCTATGTCAATGTCTTTATCGCCCTTGGCGATACTTTTATAGTAATCAGCCAACTGTGAATCAGACAAAAATGAAAGGCTATTAAGACGATTTCCAGATATCTTAAGTCGACGTAATTGCTTGCATCTGCGCAGGGGTGTCATACTCGTCAACAAGTTATCATTACAGATCAGCACCCGGAGCTGTCCACAAGCTTCGATACCTTCAAGACTTACTAGCAAATTTCCCGAAAGATTAAGGGCTACTATGTGCAAAACGGACCAGTTGACAGTACTACTGGCTGATGCAAAATCTAGAAAGCGGAAACGATTGAGTGAAACGTCTAAACAATTTACAATGACTTTTGGTTCGGTCGATGCAGCAGCATTACGCATCGTGTCACCAGTGCTAGAGATGGTGCCCGCAGCAAGCGCCGTACTAAGAATTTCTTGTTGCAGCGCCACTGGAAGTGGCGCTGCTGAAAGGTGTGTATCTCCTTGCGCCCTTTTGCGTGTTTCTACAGTTCCAATTGCGTGAGCAGAATCATTACTGTACACGTAAAAGTGATCACGCAACTCGTCTATGTCGAGCCGCTTCTTGATGTCATCCCAACTTTCATCGTCTGATGACCAGTCGGTTTCCGATTCAACGCTAATAGCATTGTCATTAGTACTACCCGAATCTTGTGTATCCCCAGTTTGAGGTTCCTCCAAAGCGGTGCCTAGCTGCGCCGGGGTTTGGTCAGAGGCGAGTGACTCATCCTTCTTGGCTGGAGTGCCCCCCCAAAGCGACCAGCGGCCACCAGCGGCCTTCTTTCCGCCAGTGTCCTGGGCTGGAGCTGGAGCTGGAGCTGGAGCTGGAGCTGGGGCTGGAGCTGGAGCTGGAGCTGGAGCTGTGGTTTTGGCTGGATCCAAAGCTTCATCAGTAACAGACATATCCTTTGACTCTGACATGTCGCTCTTACTTTCCTGTTCTGAGCGCGAGCCTGCCTCTGCCTCTGAAACACCACTTGCAGCAGTCTGCTCATCGGACTCATCAATGTGATCATGCTCAGTATTCTCAAGTTTTTGATTTTTTGTATCCTCTTCGTCTCGTGGATCGGTTGGCTTAGACATGAAGGCCATTGCAAGCAATTTATCAATGTTGTCACGCACCTGTCCAGCTCCACCCTCACCAGATTTCTTCTTTTCGCCAGCTGAAAGCTTGCGCGACGCACGTATACCAGCTTTTCTTGCTTCTACAGGCATATCGCGCACATGTATACTTTTGAATGATGCAATCTGAGAGAAAGTTGCGTCAGCATAGGCTACAGCCGCTGGCTTGCTCGGCTTCTTTCGACAAAAGAGGTCTCGCATTTTGTCAACTTCTAGCTCATGCGTCTGCAGCCACGTATATATCTCCGTATTCGTAAGAGCCACACTGTTTATATTCACCACTCGACGATTGTTATTGGGCGCCGATGCCCCAATTTCCAAATCATTCCGTAGTACGAGGTCCAAGTTTTCAACTCCACCTGAAGCCGCTGTCTCACCGAACTTCAAACGGCGCCTAGAGGACATGCGACGCTGACGTGGCTGTGTCATAGCAGGATTCACTGCTGACATAGGGGATTCTGCCATACACCCTCAGATAACACTCCTGGCAATCAACTCAGCTTGTGGTTGTTGAGATTGTTGGGACGGAGGAGCCTTTACTACAGAAATTTGCGTCGCTTTTTTTAAAGATGTAACTAGGAAGAGGCAATTTTCTTTCCGAAACCAGTCGATAGTTGCAATAATGTTCACGAGGCAACGCGAACTGGAACCTCTTTCGGATGACGGGAAGTGTCCAGAAAATGCGCCCGCTTCCCTGTTTCGTAGTTTATTTGCTGCCCGACCCCGCCCGTGGACACGAGGAGCAGTGTGGCTGCCCATCATGGACGAAGAGAGTCTCAAACTTGCGCTGCAGCTGCAAGCTGCTGATGATGCAGAAGCAGATCGCTTGCGGCAAGAGCGGCAGGCTGAAGACCATCGAAATGACCAAATTCTTGCAGAATTGCTAGCCCAGGAACTCAACCAGGGAGCACCAGGGAACAATGCAGCAGCATCCAACACCAGCAATAGCAATAGCAATGGTCCTCTGATGCCGTCATCATCGCAAGCGCAGCCTACGCGTACCGGAAAAGGGCCACAAGAAGTTGATACACGTGGTGGGAATCGACGCTTCAAGAATATGCGTGCAGGGGAAAATATTGTTATACGCCTTCACCATCCACATTCTGGCAGCCACATCGGAGAAAGCTTACGTGCGCAATATCTCTCTACGTCGGAAGTGCGTTTCGAGTTGGCGAATGATCCTGGTAAATTCCTATTAGTTTCGGAAACAGGGAAAGTTGAGTTTAAGCAATGCGAAGAAATAGATGCTTGCGCTGGGTACCGTTTTGAGCTTACACTCAATGATCGTGTATATCTCAAGTGTTCTGCGCATATGAATAAGATCAATATTGCTGGAGAGTCATGCTGGTTCCTGGCGTTGACAGCTGACGGGCAATTGATAGGAAACTCGAATCGTGGACCTGCTGCGCAGTGGTCTCTTGTGGCTTCAGAAGATCAACAAGCGTTTGGCACATCTAAAGGTTCATCATCATCGTACTCGTCATCTACATTGAGTGGCCGCTTAAGCGCATTTAATCCATTCGGCAAGAAAGAGGCTACAGCTGCACCAACTTCTTCAAGTGCCGGAGTGCCAGAGGATACAGAAAAGTCTGAGACTAGTGCTGAGCTAGCCGACAGTGAGGTACCTGATGCACATCTCAACCCACTCTTATTTCAAAATGCCGATTTCGCATCACCACCACCAGCACCGACACCAGCACCAGCATCAGTATTAACTTCAGCAGCAATAACAACAAGTCCGCAATATTCTGCATTTATAGCTACACTATCACCAGGGCTAAGTGCTGCCATTGCAGTGGATCCCTATGCTTTCGTTCGCGCAATTCAGTCGCCTGAGTTATGGGCGTTACTAGATGCTCTCCCAAATCAAGCTTCTGATTCTTCAGACTCCACAGCAATAAATGCTAACTTGAAAGAGGGCGAAGTCCAAGACGATGAGACAAATATGCACGAGCAAAGTGCAAAGGCCCCTGGCGACACGATGACTTCTGCACATTTTGGCGAGTTATGATGATGGGGAAAATACTATAGGTAAGGCGGCCCTTGGCGACTGTTTCATATATTTATTGAATTAAACTGATAACAAAAAGCACTATTTATAAGATTCTCCTCCGTAGTCCAGAACCAGTGGTTCTGGGCACTTTGGGTTGGCGAGATTTTTTAAGCAGAGCAAGTGCTCGCTCAACTTTGTTCATTGGTCGCTCACCATTTCCATTGCCGCCGACAGGATCATGGGCACGGGTTCCTAATGATGGTCTGCGCGAAAGACCAAGCGTCAACACGCCGCCAGCACCATCATTCCCTGTTAATTGAGGTCCGCGTGGAGGTAAGTTAAGTGTCGGAAAGCCACCACTAGCGCGACGCTTTTTCGCAAGTGGCCCACCACTACTTTGACTAAGATCAGAACTTTGAGTACTATTTTGACTATTTGTCCGATTGACGGGAGGTGACTCAGATTCACGAAAAGTTGCAGAGAGACGTCTCTTTCTACTTGGCTCCTGCTCTCTACTAAGAGAATTCCGACGATGCTGCAATGAATTTGATAGAGACATACCAAAAGCAGTTTGATCCTGTCGAGGAGATTTTGTAGGAATAGTTTCACTGCGACTTTTATTCAAACCTATTGATCGAAGTGACGACTCCTTCATTCCTCCAACAGCGGTTTGCGGCTTGTCCAAAACCTCCTGCACAGAATCCCTCCTTCTCTCAAGAGCTTGCGCGGCAAGAAATATGGATGGCCTTCCTCTAATGGGACCCTTCGGGCGAGTGCTCTGAGAATCTGATGTAGGTAGTTGGGGCTGAGTAAGGACCTCGACACCGTCCGTGTCTTCTATTTCTGGTTTTTCTTGGTTGGCGCCAATTTCGACTTCTCGGTCTACAGGGAAGAGATTGCGCTGTACTCTTGCTGGGGCAAGTGCCGAAGAGGATGCAGCTTGTAATGGACTTTTTTGAGAAGATGGTTTCGGCGAATTTGACAAGGTTGTGGAGGCACTACTAGCTGAGGGACCTGTGGATTGGCGACTAGAATCCGTTGGGATTGGCACTAGCAGCTTCGTTAATCCGGCTAGTTCCAGCTCCTCTGCATCGCCATCTTCATATACAACTTTGTAGAAGGGTTTGGTAAAGTTGACGATTTCTCCGTAGAAGTTGCCATGACCAGGGAATTCTTTGTAAATTTGTCGACCAAGTAATGAAGAGACTTCAACAACAGGACCAGCCTTACCTCCCTTCGGTGCCCTTACCGATGTATTTAGCTGTGAATTTTGCTGAAGCATGGATTCCGATTTTGACAGGGAATCAGCAACTTCTGTTTGGTCTTCTTCGCCCTTTCCCAACTCACTGCTTGTTCCCACCTTCGACTTCTTCGGGCTCGGCATCGGGTGTGCCTCTACGGCCTCATCCGCAGTTTCCTTTGCTTTTCTCGACGAGTTAATTATCTTGGAATTACTTGAAGAATTTAATTCGTTTAACCCTGATACCTTCTCGATCTCGGACGAAGAACCCTTCGCACTCGAAGAAAGATCCTTCTCCTGTACTTGACTGTCCTGGGCTTGTGTTTCCGGCAAATGCGTTTCAGGGACATCTTGTGTCATTGCATTTGAAAAAAAATTGTGATTGCGATTTACGCTGTTGTCTAGCCATCGCTCCTGCTCACTGAGCATGTCCTGCGTCATGAGGCCGAGGTCGGCGTGCTCGCCCAGGATTCCTTGCGAAGCAGGGTCCTGCGTCATTTGGGATTCTGCAGTTGTGTCCGCAGCACCCATTCCTTGTGTCTGCGATTGAGTGAGTTCGGATAGCACAGGGAGACCACCACCAACATTGGCACCCACGATTGCTTCTTCCCCTGATTTTGGCAATTGACTTGCCTTTGTCATAGTACTCGACGACGAAGCCTGTGATATTTGTGCCATTGGTGGACTCATAGGCGAAGGCTTAAGTGCCCATTCAGCAGCTTGCTTGCGCAGTAAGGCGCAGTCACGCAACCATGTAGTGCGTGCCTTCTGATACGTACTCCACGCGCGGAGATTTTTGCACCAATCTTTGCATACTTGGTCACTGCTGAAGCGTAATTTGATGGCCTCGACATCTGCTGATCCTTTCAGCTGCAGGCGATGTCCGTCCTTCGCTTTCTTTTTGCTTATACTCACACTCTGCAATTCAGCCAGGTTGATTGGTGCAGGGTAAAGCGGGTCTGGTACTTCATCAGTGACATCCTCACCATGCGAAAGAGCGAGCCATCGTTGTGCAGTCGCTGCAGGGTTATACATAGCGTTTTTGAGGGTTGCTTCATAATTGTTGTGATAGAAGTAGACATGACCATCCTCTCGAGTAACGATGATCACGTCTACCCAGACAAGAGGTGTGCGCGCATGCTTCACTTTGACATATCGCTCTTGTACCTCATCACTTCCTCTCAGTTTGAGCTGCGCGTGGCCTGACGCAGAGATGGGAACATTAGTATACACGAATTTGGGTAGATCTACCTTCCACGCTTCGATATTTCCGACCTTGCTGGATTTCTCATGAGTTGCTGCATTTATTGCCACATCATCGTCAGGCATACTCATGTTAGGTTCGCATGCGTCCAAAGAGAGGGGCTCTAGCTCGTCGTCATCATCGTCATCATCATCACTATCCTGTTGTGTAGCAGGTTCAGGTTGTGCAACAGCTGCTGCTTCTCCGCCCACCTTCAATAGTTTTGCGTCGTCATTCAATGGGATGGACGAATCAGTACCATGAAACAATGGCACTTTTGCTACGGGCTGGGCAGTATCAGCAGCAGCTGCACTCATCAAGCCTTTGTTTGCGTCGTCCTCGTCTAGCTGCGTCCCGTCCTCGAGTGCCAATGTATTGCCTCCACTTGGATCCAAGTGTGTTGAGCTTGTATCAGCAACATTATCGTCAGTGTTACTTAGCATGAGCGATTGCACATATGCCATGGCCTGCTCATCGCGTTCTGCCTGACCCAGTACGCTTGCTGGACTTTCACTGTCAACTTGCGTATCAGGCTCCCGTACAACACGACTTTCATGACTACCGCTGCTGCTGCTCTGATTGCTAAGGTTATTGATGGAAGAATTCTGTGACCCCATTGAAGCTTCCCTGTCTACTCCTCCTTCTCTTACTTCTCCATCCCCTTCGGTGCTCGACTCATTGTTGACGCTTTTCAGAGAGTCATTTGCAGCAGACAGCACCTTTATGGTAGCCATGCGATCGAAGCCAACCATGCGGTCCAGCAGCACACGTTCGCGAGTACTAATGCTAGCATGTTGTGGCTGCAGAGGGTTATCAACACTAAATGGGGGTGCTAACAAAAACTTACCGTTTCCATCTGGGAGGTAGCCACCGGCGTTAGGGAATTGGCGTGTTGACAGGCGATGGACCATGACGGGAAACATCATGCTGCGAATTAAGTCACGTATTTCAGGCATTAGGTTGACATCTACAGGGTCAGCACCACTGGTAGTGGTAAACACATTGCAATCCTGTGCACCCATTAGCAGCAGACCGTCAACAACCATTGCCAGTGGCACACTAAGATTGAAACTACTATGGCTACCGCGCAATTTGCTAATATCTCTACTACCACAACACAACATCACACAATTTAAGTGGTACTTTCCACTCTGCAATTTGACGAGGCAACCTTTCAAATCACTCAATGGCCGGTCCTCTGTGATGCTCGCATATGCTTCATCTGTCAGCATGGCAACTATAGTGTTTTCCTTGTCATTTATTAGAAACGAACGCGCTTCATCATTCACGGCTACAATTTGCACCACGCGTGCACTAGGCGACTTATTGTTCACGGCGTGACGGTTCTTGCTAGTAGAGTAAGTGCTCAGATCATCCTCAAGCGGCTTTAACAAATCCATCGTCCAGGCTTTCAGCCACGGCGGCGGCATCGATTTCGACATATTTACACCGCAGAAACTTTGACGTGCTGGTGTGATTGAAAAAGAATAGCAGCGCGCTCTAGATCGCACACAATCAGTCACAAAGTATTCCAAATTTCCAAATGGTTTGAGAGATCCCTGAGATCCCATTCATGCCGTACGAGACGTACCATATGGTATGGCTATGGCATGGCATGGCGTAACCAACGTGCGCATCGCTTGGCACGCAAAACCGGCATGATGGCGAGTATATCAAATCGCTTTGCTTTTGTTTCAAATTACAAATATACTGTACTATACTCTTGAGAAAGGACTGCCTCTTTCTTCCCCCGGCACTGCATCCAGTAGTGTCCTTGTCCTTATCTAGTGGCTCTGCAACTATAGACTCATTCACTCTTTCGTCGTTAACACGAATAGCCCCATCACTCCAATTAACACGTACTTCAGTAACGGATAATCATTCAACACGATGGTGACCATCCCCAAATATCGCAGTGTTCCTTGTGCGCGCCCCAGAATGTCCTCGCGCTGCAGCCACTGTTGTCCAGGTGCATAAAGCCCGCGATCATCTACTCGATTGTTGTCGCCTTTGGTTAAGACGTCCACACGCCCATCACTCTTCTCATGCACTTTTAGTACACGATGCACAATGGGAATGTCACGATTCTTGATATTAAACACCACAATTTCACCCACACGTATCGGCTCCGTGTCGTGGTTGTCAAGAAAGAGGATGTCACCACGTTGAAAGGCGGGTTCCATGGAACCTCTATACGATGGTAATAGAAATGTAGTTTTAGTGGAGAAAAGAGGTTATGAGTGAGAGGGGTAGACGGCAAAAGCAAAAGCAAAGCAGATGACTAAGGACGACTGCATGGGGTTCGGGGCGTAAGTAATTACTTTACTTCACGACCACCGTGAGTGGGCCTCCACGTGATAATACGATCGAGAGATGGCAGAGAACACTCTCAAAGCATTCAAAACCTTACACAACATGCACACAGGAAGAGGGTTGACACGTACGATAGCACAACTACTACTGGTGACTCGCTCATTGTAGTGACAATGAGTCCCTTCCAAATCATGAGCGCAGAGAAGACAATCATGGCGAGGTTCAGCGCCTGGAACGACAGCTGGCGCTTGTTCTTCCACAACTGCTTCACCTCTGCTACCTGGTTCGTCACCATCTCCATCTTGGCTTTTCTTTTCTTCAAACCTGTGTTGATACACAGAGTTTCAGGGAGGGAGGAGGAGACCGTGAGGAAAGGCCACCATTTCCAGCCATCCCTTCTTTTCCACGCCACACTTTTAAAGAAGTCTAGTTCCTACTTCTGTCGATAGTTTCTTTCTGTTCAGTTTACATTGCTAGCTAAGCAAATACTAACCTAAAAACCTACCGAGTAGAAACCATGTTCTCGCGGACCCCAAGCAGGGGCTCTAAGAGCTCTGCGGCGACGTCGAAGAGGAGGCGCGACTTCCTTCCTGCCGATGCACTCCCAAGCCTGAAGCAGCGCGGTGGCGACACAGCAGCGCCTCTCCCCTTCACATCCCCACAACCAACCCCTCTGCCTTTGCGCACACGCACGCCTTCAGGCTCTGGGCATAGTCAGAATAGCTTTCACTCTTTGGCAAAGGGCCGTGGTGGGCGGAACACCAAAGCAGTGTCTGCTCAACGCAAATTGCACGTACTCCAGGGAGCTGAAGACGGAGCTATGCAGTCAGCACACTTGCTTTCTTCTGGAGACTTATTAGTTATCCAAGAAACTGCGATGCGCTTGCACCAAGACGTGAACACTAGCTACCACGGAACCACAACAAAGTTACCGCTACCAGTCGGCGTGGGCGCTGTACGAGCGTCAATATTGAGCACTCATCATGGGCAGCGCCGTGAGGTTGCAGCTTGCCGCGTTTTTGGCGCATTCCTGCTTGCGCATGTGGACAGTGACGGCCATTCGCAGACATTACAATGTCAGCTACCACTAGGTGGAGCTGCTGTGACGGTAGTTGCACAGGCATGGCCGGGAGTGAGTATACTTGGCACAAGTGATGCGAGACTCTTTTCGGTTCTTAGTGGCCCCACAGGGCTAAGATGGCAAGAGCTCAAGGCAGCCCCTGTTGGAATCTGGGGCTTGGTGTCTCGGCTGGGCTTTCTACCTGGTAGTGGTGGCGGAGCTTCTACAGATAGCCTAAACGCATCGGAGTCAGCAATGCAAATAACCCTGAATGAGGGGCGATCGGTGCCTGAATGGGTAAACGATTCAGCGCCCAACGGCCCACTTGTCGTGCTCCTGCCGGTAAGCGAGGGTCGTATACTAGCAGTGGGGAATCACGCATCATTGTGGGGTGGCTGCTCCAGTACTGATGGGGCAGTGTCTCGATTGTGGGCGCTAGATATACACAGGGCACTTTTTAATGCTGCCAATGGGAGAGCAAACGGCGATTCTGGAGGATACGAAGGGCAACATGATATCAGTATCGTCCATGCCATAATACAACCAACCAAAGGGGCAACAGATGAGGATAGTACTACTTTGCTTGTCCTGGCTTTGGCCCGCTCTGTAGATGGCTCCGACGAGGAGGGTGATTCATTACGTGGAAGTTTATGGTTACTGACATCAGAAGTGCCCCTCAATGGCGGCAATAGCAGTAATGCGGTTGATTGCCGACGCATTGCAGATGCGATTGATCTGGCTACGTCACAAACTACATACGTACCAACATTGCATCGGTGCAATGATGGGCCCGTAATTGTCGCCTATGTATCTGCAGCAAAGGGCACTCTGACTACTCTCGCGCTACAGTCTCTTTCCACGCCAGTCGACACCACACTGGAGGGCAGCGGGGTGGTGACAACCAGTGCACATGGCAGCGAAGCTGGGCCCACTGCTGGGCTAGATGTGTTGCGTGCAGACGACTTCTTGGTGACTGTCCAAGAAAGCAGCGGAAGAAATCAGCAAAACCAAGATCAGGGCTCGCCACAAAAGTGGTGCGCGCCGAAGGATGGAAGAAGCTCGGCACCCCAGGAAGATCATAATGGACAGGTGAGCCAGTTGCGACGGGCTCTTTTAGCAGCTAGCCTCCAAACAGGCGGCGATCAGTCGTCGCTAGACCCATTCAGAGACATCCTTGCTAATGTTGACACGAGGACCACTGCCGTCGAAGAGGCGGCTATAGCAGCCAGTGTGGCTATAACCGATCGTATGCCTGCTGGACAGCATTGGGGAGGCAGCAGCAGTGGTGATGCGCAGCTGGCTCTCTTACTATTGCAAGAGAAGCTGCGTGGTCACGAGCGTCTCCTTTCTTTGTTGCATGATATGGGTCTTTTGCCTCAAAGTGGCGAGCTTTTAAACCAGCTTCATGCGAATAATTTTCGAATTGCTGCCGCTGCCTCCGTGTGCGAATTTTTAGTTAGCAGTAAACAAGAAGGAGAGACAGCAAAAGGCACGTCGAGTACATCGCCTCTGCAAGCGCGACGTGGCCGCGCAACCTCCAGAGAGTCGCTTGTTTCACCTAGTACAGGGAATGCACCATGTGGTCTTTTGGAGCGTTCGATAGGGGCAGCCAAAGCTCCTTTGAGACAAGGCATGACAACAGCCGTAGAGGATGCAGGACAGGGAGACTACGATCGTCATGGCTTGAGCTTGATAGATGCATTCTTTAGCTGCCCAACGGCTCTAGAGGCACGTTTGGCTATTGCTGTACAGGGCGCACTACAGACCGCTTCGGAGCATGGAAATGAGAAGCTAGTGCTACCTCTTGGCCTCGCACAAATATTAAATAAGGTGTTCGCAGCAGGTACTGTTGGCGATGATACCAACAATAGCGCTGCACGCATGTTGTTGTCATCGGCTCCACTTCGAGCAGCTATACAAGCGGTACTGACAGCTCTACAAAGTGATGCACAAGCACTACAGAGCCACGAACATGCTTCAAATGCTCTCCAAGCCTGGCGCGATGCACGAGAAAACGCGGCTGTGCCAGTGGTGTCACTATGCACGCTTTTTTTGAGTAGTTTCACATCGCTCGAAGGGCACGAGGAACAGAGCGCTCTAGAGGCTACACGAGGTGTGCTGTTGCTTTTATCATCTCCACGAGTAGCATTTGACCTCGCGGAGCGATTTTTAGATGGGGAAGGAATGATAGCTGCCGTCGAGGCAGATGCTGGATTGCACTCCACGCTAGTATGTGTGTGTGAGAGACTTGGTATGCAGAGGTGTGCACAGGGTACACTCCTTGCAGCATTTCTTTTGCAGCGCTGCACTGATTCTCCTCAGCGGGTTCGACAAGGTGCCCTCACCCTACTGGAGGATATCGGTCGTACACAACCAGAACAATACAGTACTTTTCTCGCATCGAGGCCACAGTTGCGTTGGTTGCATTGTATACGTGAAAATGATCACAGTAACGCAACTGCTGCTGCACTACAAGCGCTGTCTGACATGAAAGGAACACTCATGCAAGCCACAGATGCTCACACTTTTGCATCTTTCGGGCGTCTCTCCGCAGCTATTGGCCCTTGCGATCCCAAAGTTGCTACCGCTGTAGAAAGTGAACAGACATCAAGAGCAGTACAAGTGCAACTGACTCAGCTCACTGGAGGCGATTTGGCGCTCTGCAATACTGCGCTAGCGCCTGACGTGTTGTTGAAGCACGCGCATGACTTCGCAACAAGGCTGATAGAAAATGGTGGCCAAGATCCAACACAGAGTTTGCTTGCTATAAAAGCAGCTTTAGGTTTGAGCCTGGAGCTTGTCGACTGCCAGATGCGCATTGCAGGTGCAGATGCCGACACTGCATGGTGTGCTGCACGTGATGAAGCTTGGGCACTGTCTTTACGCTGTCAAGAAGGGCTTTGGGGCCGCCTCGCCGCAAGCTCAGAGACTGACCGAATGAAGAAGGCACAATTGCAAACAACGGTCTTTGCGCAGCTACTGGGTGTGCTCCGAGATAGTCCAGATGCGGACTTAGTGGCAAGCCACGATGTATTACAAGCTCGCTGGCATCGTTTGTCCCCACGCATAGAAGCCCTTTCACAGGCTTGTGACTTGCAGGGGCCTGCACTGTTGCTAGTACGCAGTGTGCTGGAGTAAAACAGATTTGTAAGGATATAACTACTCTTTAACTATCTACATAACTGATTGACTACGTGTCTTATGTTCTGGTGCAGGTACGTGGGCCGAAGGTGACCCAAATCGACTACGTGGGCTCATAGAGCTTCTATGGAAATATCACAAATTTACAAGGTTGCAGTTGGGGCGTGGCTTAAAATATTGAACACCCAGCTGCGCATTGATCCGCTCCCATAGATGAGCCCGCCTTCACGAATGTCCCAGCGTTGGGACCTTCAGCTGCAGCCCGCTTCGGCGATGAAGGATATACAGCAACCCCTTCATCAGAATTCTCCTGATCCTTAGATGGCGCAGTATCATCGTCACCCTTGCTAGGGGTATTGTCGGCCGTCTTCACCCCGCCACCATCGCGAAGTAATACCAAGGTGTCCACCCAATCCTGTGCCTGCTGTTGGCTATCCGCCTTTAGTATGTACTGTCGATCTTTGAGGTCAAGTTGAAAGGTCGCTTCTTCCCCTGAAGAACACAGACTGATCTCTCCGATTTGTAACAGTGAGAGTGCTGCCAGCAGTTTTGACATCTTTTGGCTTTTATAGTAAGTGAGAAATGTGCCATTTGTCTCAAAGTAGCGCTTCTGCCAGTCTCCCGCCGTACTCTTCTTCATGAGATACCCAGACATCTTCGGCAAAGGACCGCCTTGCTCTGCTACTATATCACCCATGGTTCGGTTGTGGACTTCGTGCGTTGCCGTAAAAAAAGGGGGATAGCGTGGTAGTAGTACGAGTTCGAGAAAGTTGCAAAGTAAGTCTGCTCTGCATCATCCATCATGCATGCGGTGCACGAACGGTCCCCCCCTGGGTCCCTGGGTGTCCAAGAAATCGATGTGGCAAAACTAACAAAATTGGTCCTAACTGGGTTCACGAGGTAGTTTCGCATAGGAAATAATACGCATTCATGCAAAAGCCACCAATCGAGTATTGATGGCGAGGTTTTGGTGCTTTATACTCTTGATTTGTAGAAGTTATAAGGGCTAGAAAGGATGACTCAGAGAGATAAGAAATAAAAATTAATTTTACTTTTTGGGTTCTGTTTACCAAGCGTAAATAATTACAATAACTACTTTCATTTAGAATTGACGGTTGCCATGTGCTTCAAGTGTGCCTAAGAACACCCAGAGAGACACGACACCATTAACTAGCGGTATAGCTTTGACAGCTAATACGAATTGCACTTCTGGATGACGAGACTCATGAACACCCAACGATTTCACTTTGTTCAATACCTCGTCCAGATCTGTGAAACTTAAATTGACTGGCGAGCCACGGAAAGAGCGTGTTCGTAAGATTGGTGCCATTCTTTTTTCAACATCGCCCATGATACGGTCAATATCAACATTGGAAGGGAGAGAACCGTGCTTAAATGCTTCAAGCTTTGGCATCATTTCATGCATCAAAGCACATCCATCAGGGTGGAATGTGGTTGTGCTACGGTAGCGCTTACTACGCCAACGTCGCATGCTATTCTTAATCCCGGCCAACACAGATGTTTCCACCTCAAGTGCATAACCAGCGCTTGTGGGTGTGTAGGTGAGCTCGTCTTGCACGGTATGCAGACCGCCTGAAGGCGGTGGTAGACGTGTACCGAAAAACGGTCGCCACATATCAACATCTAACACATTGAAGGAGCTTTCGTATATCTTACTCGTATACTGTACATTACCCCAGATATTGTAGGGGGTGGCGAGGCAGTAAATCTCACGCAATGGACAAGAAGGATCCATGGCTGAAAACACTTGCCCAGTGCATGGGCTGATGATAAGGAAGTTCTTGCTGCTATATGGATCAACAGACTTGACGTTTTGATCACGCAACAAGATGTAGCACGTATCACCATCGGCGGCTCCTTTACCCAGGATGAGGAAGACATTTTCGCTGTTGATGGCCTCGTCCGAAGGATAAGCACCTGAATTTACTTCTTCACCACGACGACGATTGCCACTTCTACCTACAGGTGACTTGGAATCTTCTTCACCCATAATAGACATATAGTACAGGTAGTTGTAAAGCATTACAGCGTGCTCTTCGTCATCACCCGCACCGACTTCCCACGCCTCCTTGGTTGTACACCAAAAGTCGACGCCGTCAGCAAACGAGTGTACATCACTCATATAAGGAAGATGAGAAACCAAATGAATGGCACCGCGCTTGCTACGGAATCCTCGAGGAGGGCATTGTGGATGCAAATAGCGACATATTAGGGTATGCAAACCTTCAGACGAAGAGCCGAAAACCTTGAAGTTACGGTCTTTCGTACACTGTGAGTAATTCTTCAGCTGCTGCAACCAAATAGATGCGTATGGACCAAATGGACGATCCTGACTGAACAAATTAGAAGCGCTCATATCCATAGGAATTTCAGGGAGCGTAGAAAGCAGAGGGTCCAACGTGGCCATTAAGTTTATGTAAGTACTACCGTCTCCAGACGCATACCCCTCAAGCTCTCTAGCTGTATTGTCATTGATGTAATTACCAAATTCTGTGTTGCGACGAACATGCTGAACTTTGAAACAGCTATATATCACTGTCTCAAAGAAAGACGGTTTGGCGACAACGGCCTCCGTTTGTAGGTCGTCGTCGAAGAGCTGGTCGTCTTGCGTGATGGGGGCAGCAATAGGACCAGCGGGGACGTACCCAAAATTAAGCAGTGGGGTATGAAGTCTGAAAATTCCCTCCACACGCCCAGTCATATATACTGTATTGAAAGGCAACGTGAAAGAGCCGAGGAAGCGTCGCTCTATGCGCTTGGTATTTTCACCTTCAAGAGACATACCACGCTTTGCATCATCTTCTTCCACTACGTCAAACAATGAAAAAGTAATAACATCTCGAATCTGTGCGAGATTACTCGGCGTATAATCATCATTTGGAGGACGAAACGGAATTGAAAAAGACTGCTTCCATATAGGGGCACCACCAGGTATAGCTGTAGTCATTTCTCGGTTTTCTTGAAAGCGCACCTCAACACATGTCTGTGCACGCTTTCGGAGTGTCACCTTGTTAGCATCCAGTAATGCCTCAGCAACTTGGGGCTTCTCAGAATCGCTGTTGCCACCATCACTATCTCCACCTTCACCATATGTAGTCTTTTGCTTACGGGGAGACCCACCACGCATAGTGTTACCGCGACTCATACTTCCACCGCGTGGCCCCATATCGCTCTGCCCACCAACATCGTCAGTCGCTTGACGGAGCGGAATGTTACGCGCACCAACTATCTGCACAAGGAGTGATGCTTGGTTAACATGCATCGCTGTCTGAGCACGCGCTTGACTCTTGGGTTTGAGAGAGCGCTTCTTTTCAGGAAGTAGATTCTCTAAATCGATCTCGACAATGGGGAAGAAGTACTGAGTCTCAGCCACTGCTGCTGATGTGGTCAGTTTCTTTTTACGCGCGCGCTTGGATTGCGCTGTGGATGAGTTACGCACTCGCTCTAGAAAGCTCTTCAATTTGGAGCGGGAAGCGTCAGGTTGCTCCTCATCCTCATCAGTTACAAGCGCCGACTTTGCCACATGCTGCGTCAGCAGCCGTCGATAAAGCTCGCTGGAGCGTATTTCTGCATCGGTAAGCGGTATAGGCTCAGTAAACAAATGTGGGCTCTGTTGACGCAGCCGGAGTAGTTGCGAGCGTGGACCTTCTTTGAAGCGCAGGTAGTTATCGTAACTCTCACCACCTTCCGAGAAGGCAACGGCAAAATTGTGTCCGAACAAGTGGAAGACTTTCTTATTCATGCCCATAGGATCCTCCGTGGCACGACTAGCTAGCACATCATTGCGAGGGTCGTTAGGATCCATATTCTTAATAGATGGCAACAGTCGCGTACTAGTGAGTCCACCACCAAGATTGTAGCCACTACCCCATGCAGTAGCCTTGTCAACTTCCCCTGGAGGGGGAAGCACAGCTAAGTTAGCCTCATCAACACCACTAAAAGCACTCTCGGTAGTATGCTTAGACTCGGCACTGCTGGACACATCATACTCACATACAACTAAAATACTTCCACGAACCAGTTGTGCATTGATCTTATCTATATCGGTTTCGGTGTTCGGGCTATCTCCGGGCTGGTCAGAGCTAGTGAAATGAAGCCAACCCGAAATAGGTGCGTATAAGTGCGCACCAGCCTGGTTTTGACGACTGCCGACGCCAGGTGCATTGCACTTCTCCAACTGACCCGGAAAAGGTACACATACAGTTGTCAAAATCTTCTCAGAGGACATGAAGCCACCCCATGCTGGTGTTGAGCTCACAATATCAATAGACAACGTGTCCATCTCATGCAACAAGCGAAATTCAAAAAATTGTGCAAGATCTACACTGAGTTGCGGATAACTCAAACTGCATAATTTTGTCTCTGTTACACGGTTTCCATTAACGCACACAACAGCCTTAAATCGCGAGTCCTCAACAGCAGCTCGGCGAGATTGCTCTTTCGTGTCAAGCTGGGATGTAGGAGTCACTGCACCATCCTGATCTACACGCAGCCAGTACTCAGGTAGTAAACATCGACATTTCGTTAGCTCAGCAACAGCAATTTCTAACCCGGCAGCGTGCCGTTTAAAAGAACCCTTGATTTGCTCAGTCTTAGTCCGTGGGGTCATTTCAACTGTAGCGCTCATAGTTACACGTGGTGATTTTTCTGGTCTCTCTAATGCCAATTCTGCTCCCTTCCGTGAGGGCTTCACTGGCTTTGCGGGCTTTTCTGAATCACCAAACGCTTGAACACCACCGTTAGCTTCAGCTTCTACCGCAGATTCTTCTTCATCAAGCTTCGCCATTTCCATGGCCATGAGGGCTATCTGCACCTTCGGGACGAGAGAAGGCACTCTTGCCAGGCACTCCACCAGTGAGTCCCAGCCATCTGAGCTGTCGTCCTCCGGTTCGTCAATTTCGGCTGAGGCTGCTGCATCATCATCATTGCGGCCTCCGCGTGTTTTACGGGGACTGCCGCCAGCAGCCCGAGGACTCACGCCCCCGGCACCACCCCCGGATCCACGCACTGGACGCACCGTGACAGTAGCGCGAGTTGACGTGAAGCCGGAACTACGACGGTGCTCCTTTATTTGCCTCCACTGATCTAAGATACTGGTTGTAAGTGAATCTACACTAAGACGAAGTTCTGTTAGCAATGGTACCGTCTCACATAGATCAAAGTACAGTGCCTTGAGCAGAAGTCCTTCGTCGGCATCTAAATCGTCGCCGTGCTGCGCATGAAGGCGCATCAGGCGCTGGAGCTCTTTCTCTACCACCTGCAAGCGCTCGCTTAGAAAAAGCAGAGTTTGCTGCTCAACCAAGGATCGATACATGCTGAAAGTATTCTTCAGACGTCCAAACTGCACTTCTTCAGCGTTCATGAGCGGGTGTTCATGAAGATGCATTTGGTGCAGATGAAGACGAAGCACACTGCGGCACCCACTGCGTTTGTCATGCGCGACTGCAAGCGGCCCAAGACGCTCGCGAATTGAGGCATCAGGGCCCCAGTTACCTAGCACACCACCAACTGAGCGGCTGGTGTCTGTCACGACAGGCACAGAGGCGCGCTCATCGAGAGGGTTCTCGGCGATCTTCATCACGGGGCCGACGGACAGCTGGCGGAGCATGTTCGACGAGAGCTTTTGAGACTCTTCGTTTTCTTTACCACGTTGACCACGAGCTCCTCTACGATCCTCAGCCTCAATACCGTTGCTTTTGGCTTCAAAACGTGTCTTAATTGCTTCACGTTCTCCATCAGCACGTGCCTCGCGGATCAGGCGATGCGTTGCTCTCGCAAGATGTAGAGAGGCATCCATGCCGTCAATAGATCTGACTAGTGCCTCTGGAAGAGGCTCAGCTGACTGCAATAATGCCGATGTCAACGTTGGTGCTTCGCCTACTTGCAAACCATCGCCTAAAGCAGCTTTGGCATCCGAAGTTAAGACTCCCTCCTCCTCGTGCAACAGCGACTGACCCTCACTAGCCTCATCCCGAGCGATACCGTATAAAAAGTCCAGTTCTGTGGATGGGGCCGTAGCACGAAAATCGTATGCTCGAGGATCTAGGTTTGGTGCCATTGGCAACGATAGCAGCGGCTGAGCAGCCTCCGCGTTGGCGCGTCCTTGAGGAAGCACCTGCAGTGGGTGCCAGTCCTGCGCTTCCTGCAGCTGACAGAGGTCAACACTACCGTCATCGCTTTCGTCATCAACAGCAGGGGTACCACGGGGATCGCCGCTATCTTCACTAGATTCATCCGACTCTTCCACGACTTCGTCTACACGGCCAGCACCGGACCTGCCGCGACGAGCGGGCGAGCGTGGTCCACCACGCCCTCCGCCAGTCTCGTCTTCCGAGTCGGGGTTGTTCATCTTGCGCTCGGACTGGCGCCTGACCAGCAGCTTTCTGCGCGCATCTGCTGATGCCTTGGAAGAGTCTGGGGATGTAGTAGATCGTGCAAGGGGTGTGCTTGGCGCGCTTCCATCACTGCTGTTCTTAGAGCTCTGACGTCTCAAACGCAATCTGCAAGTGAAGTGAGGAAGTGGGGCAAAGTTGAGGGAGCAAGTTAGTTTGCTGTATAATATGAGTGGGTAGGGTGCCGGTAGGTCGGGTTGCTGAATATTTAGAAAACGGAAGTCGATAACTTGAGCTGTGCAAACGCTGCTGTTGCAAGAGTTGCAAGACATCGGTGCTGTGCGCACTTACTTTTCCCTTGCACTGACCCCGGAGCCCGCGCCACTGGACGTCAGATCTGATGTGCGGCTTAAGTCCCTGCGCGGGGCACCATCGTTGAAGCGGTCTTCCTGATCACTCATCTGCTCTTGCACTGAGTTTTGTAACTTTGCTGCGCCCTGCTACACTCTAATCAACACCAAACGGTTTATTCTATTAGTCTGTCGGTTTACAAGCCTTGCCCTGCCAAGAATTAGGGTTACGAGTAAGCGAAATGCAGCACAAGAGGCAACTGACGGCATAAACAAAATTTAGCACTTTGGTCGTTGGTAACAGCTTTTGCAAGAGGTCTCATTTTGCATTTTTCTCCAAGTTTATTTGAGGTTGCGGGTGATTGCGGTGCGAAAGGGGGGGCGGTGCTTCTATAAATTTATGCGTCGCAAAAGCTATTTAACTCACAAAACACTTCCACATAAATACTTCAACGAAAGAAATTCCTATTAGTTCCACGCCTCCTGGAGTGCTTCGCGCACGTCGTTGCCACCATCGCAGACATTATCCAGCTCGACTAACGACAATGTAGCATACGGTAATGCACGAGCACGAAGAGTGGCAGCCAGCCACTTGTTAACACCAGCCTTATCTTCGTCTTGCAAGACAGAACTGCGGTGCAAGTCACCAAGAGGGATGGAAACTGCATCTGACTGCCAATGTGCCTGTAACATCCACAAATTATCGAACGAAGTAGATGAAGGGCCTGCAGTATTATTGAGGTACGCCTCGAATGTGTTCCATGCTACCTCCTTCCTCTTTCCGTAGCAGCAATATGGTTCCACCTTATTCACAAAGCCATAGCAATTAACATTACTGTCATAGTTTTCATTGACACATCCTGCAATGGCCAACAGCGAACCCCCACCTTCTACGCGTCCCATTTGCTTGGCCCCTTCCACAGTCAAATTCTCAAGAGGGGCACAATCAGATAGTGCTGCTACCCCCATGTCTTGTAACAACTGCGCAGTGGCATCTGTGCAGCGCTGGGCCTGCGAATCCTTGTCACCATCAGACTCACAGTGACTGGTGTATAACACAACAAGCTCACCGGAGCGTCCAGGAACATCAGCCTTCAGCCAATCAACTATTCCTTCAACACTGTCACGCATACTGGCATTGACTTTGACGGAACCATGATGAGCAATGAGCTCACCATCTTTCCCCAAGTAGGGACGGTAGTCAAAGGCACGAGCTCCGCAATCAAGCTGACTGGCCAATGTACCGGGGGCTTGAGTTTGTGTGTACGACTCGATGACATTTAATTTGCTATCCAAATACGACGTGGCAGCGTCGTGACTCATGACCATGGGAAAATACCGAAGGAGAAGTTGCCCTTGGGGGTCTACTGCGTTCACATTGCAAATGCAGTCTAAAATCGCAGCCAAAGCTAGTACACTAAGGAAGCTACTAGTCATAAACTAACTCACTTTTTTGACCGCTCAAGTAATGGTAGTGGTAGAGCTTTAGAGTATCAGATATATGGTAGCGGGGTAGCTTAGAGGGTTTCTCAGTTTCTCAGTCACTCGCGATCAGCCCCGAAACTCCGCTACATGTATGGGAAAGTCGCAAAGTTGGCTCTCCTGCCTTCCTGCCTTTCCGCACTGATCCTTTCACCTCTTTCTTGGAACTTTCTTGCATTAAATCTGGTCTCATCATCAAATAACAGACTTGGTGTTCTAGAAGAATTCGCAGTTTTGCGAATCTTGCTGATTTGAAGAAGGAATCACTCATTTCCGCCCTCGGTGGTTTCTGCCAGGACAGCGACGAGAAGTATGCGAGGACGTGAGCGTCGAGGACGAGGGAATGCTCCCAAGAAGAAAATCATCCAGATCACCTCGCGCACGGTGGCTATCAAGGATGATGCAGATAAATACGCCACCACAGTATGTCAGCTCCAAAAGGGCATCTTCTGCCTGGTGACAGAAGAGAGAACCATCGAAGGTGTGATATGGATGCAAGTAGTATGTGGCTGGCTTTGTGGTATCGATACCATGGGGTACCCATCCTTCTCACTATCTTCTGAAGTTGAAGGAAATAAAGCGTGGGCTCATGAATATGACAACCGGCGTCGCATTGCTGGTGCTGTCACTGCTATGTTAACACGTTCACATGCATTACATAATGCTCGAAGAGTAGCGAGAGCTATACTGAACTTTGTAATACGCCCAGTTGGCGTGAAACTTGTGAACTTACCCGATGTTTCTATCGAGGATCTCATGGTGGGGCTGTCGGCTGCACAGGGGTTGCGCCAGGCGGAGATACTGGAGCTCATGAAAGTTGCTGCATCACAACAGTGCAACCCACCAAAGGCTCTTGTTGATATGGCTCACGAAGTTTCGGATCTCATGGGTATGCGACCTACACGCTGGGTGAAGGAAGAAAAGAACGTGTTAGAGACCGTCGACATCAAACAACGCAACGATGATTTTGTCATGGCTGCAGCTCGAGGAGACAAGAAAACTTTCGACAAATTTATGGCGGAGGGTCAAGAGCTTGCTGCTATTCATAGCGAGCTTCGATACACAGCTTTACATGCAGCGTCCGACTTTGGTCATCTAGATATTGTCAAAGCCCTCATTCGAACTGGTATCAGTATCAATATTCGTGATGCACGCAAAGGGCAAACGCCATTACACTTCGCGGGACAAGGTGGTCGCGTAGAGATATGTAAAACTCTTCTAGACTCAGGTGGTGACCGCACTATTGCATCTTATAGTGGTATCCTACCTTTTGAAATTGCTGATCAGCAGGGGAATTTCGAATGTCGAGAGTGTTTGAAACACCCTCCTCCATTAATTCAGTATGTGACCGTCGTGAAGGTGACTACCACGAGTATCACCATTAAGTGGGCTCCCCCGATTGTACACGAGTCGGAGCATTCTCGTGTGAATGGTTACGTTGTAGAATGGACTCCAGTTGGCAAATCAGCTGATGTTGGTTATGGCGACCGCTTTCACACAAGCAGCACTACGTACCGCGTGAACAAGTTGCAGCCTTCCACTGGCCACAGTTTTGCTATCTACTCTACTTCACCTGCTGGTTGGTCTCAACCAAGCAGTAAGTTGATTCAATTTGTACTTCCTGCTTGTCCAGATCCTCCTCCACCACCAGAGATGTTGAAGCTGTCTACAAATGCTATCTATTTGGCATGGCATCCTCCCGCTCACGATAATGGCGCCAAGGTTGACATGTATCAGCTAGAACTCATTGACTGTGAGATGGGCAAGGCAGTAGAACAACAGGAACAAGAATTGGCTGACAAAAATGCTGCAATCAGTCTTGCGAGAAGGAAGGCACGGAAAAAGAGACGCATGCTTGCTGCTCGTGGGCCTGAGCAGCAGGACTCTGTAGATGGTTTTGATGAAGACTCAGAAATAGTAGTCAACAGCGATGACAGTGACGATAACGATGACGATGATGAAGGTGACGACGAGGAAGAATATGAAGACGAAGATGGAGAAGATGGTGCTTTTGACGGAGAAGCATTTGCAGAGGGCTCGTTAGCCTCAGTAGATGGCAATGTGACGATCGCATCATCTCTTCAGGATGCTGGGTCCATTATGATTCCGAGCAAGCAAGGGGGTATGAGTATGAAACATCGAGTATTTAAACACAAACAAGTTCTTAAGCGCTATAAGCAATGTATGGGACTAGAGCCATATCGTGCATATCAGTGCCGAGTGCGCTGTCATAATGAGCTAGGCTACAGTACGTGGTCTGAATGGATTGGTCCGATTGTTCCTCAGCCTGGTGTTTATGTGCTTGAGTTTAACAGAGAAGAGCGATCTGCAAGGGTAGGCTGGTTCCGTCCACTCTTATCCAATGGAAGAAAAGTTCAAGCTTTTGAAGCTCAAATGGCTCGTTTGGGTGGTCCTATTTCGCGCGAGATTTCTGTGTATGGAGAGATTCATCCTTTGGAAAAGGCAACACCTCTCGACTATATTACTCTACAAAATGATCTCACAACCAACGAGATTGTGCTCAAAGATTTACAGGCAGGTTCACGTTATGTTGTGCGTGTTCGATACCAGGTCAATGATGGCACTTGGAGCGACTGGGCTGTGGCATTTTCGTCTGACCCTATTCTTGTTCCTGCATGTGCCCCAGAATGTCCGTTCCATGTTCGTCCAGCTCTGAAACCCGCAAAAGACCTATCTTCACTGGTACTCAGTACTACAGACGAAACCGAAGACAATTATGATAGATTAGAGCTGGCAGCGGCAATTTCACAAGCGAGCTTAGTGGAGCACCCGACGACAGACGAGTTATCTGTCACAACATCAGCTTCTGCTGTTGAAGTTGACGAAGATGGTGACGCATTACACCAAGTAAAACACGATGAAATTGTAGTGCAATGGACTAACGGCGTGACAAATGGTGCTCCCGCATTAGAATTTATTATCGAGATGGCCAAACTACGAGACTATACACAGTCTGACATGGAAGGAGCTTATGCTGCTGCTCATGATCCTCATCATAAGGCATTCGGAGAGCCGGCGCACCCATCAATTGGAGAACAGAAAGTCAATGCGAAATCGAGTACTGGCAAAGAAAGTAATGCAGATGCAGGTTCTGATTCTGATGCTGATGAAGAGCCACCACAAATTATCCAGGCCGACGACACCGAAGCGCTCACTACTCAAGTTGTGGATGGTAGCAAGATAAATCCTGCAGCAGCAGAGAAGCTAACTTGGCGAGATGTTACCAAAGATGGTAACATGATGGGTCCTGCGGCTTTTCGCATGCCTGGACTTATTCCGGGCTCATGCTATATTTTCCGTGCAAAGGTTCGAAACGAGTTCGGTTGGTCTCCTATGTCAGCTGCAAGCAGGGTTATTACGACTTTCCCATGTACTCCTACTGGTAAACCGGAGGCTCTAGATGTCAACAAAAATTTCTTCTATTTGCGTTGGAATGAGAGTGATGGCGATGCCCTTGGCCTCACTAATCTGGAGTATGCTGTTCAACTTGGCAAGGTTCCTCTTGGCGAAGTTGCACAAGCGAACACACTTGCGTGGGTTTATGCTGATACAAGAGATGCACCACAACTGTGCCAAAAGCCTTTCGTAGGAGTCATGGTAGACAAGCTTGCAAGTGGTGCCATATATGTATGCCGGGTGCGCGTCCGCACTATTGCAGGATGGTCGGCTTGGAGCGAAATGAGCGATGCGGTACGCACTTCTGGTGGTTAAACATAAAACACATTTGTTATTATAAGTAATTTGTCCAATTTGTCCAAACTTGTCTACTTCTTAGCTGACGCAGCTTTCTTCTTTGCTTCTTTCTTCAGCGATTTTTTCAACGCTTTATGAGGCTCCATCTCAAAATTTACGACCTTATCCTCCTTATCTCGAATAGTTACAGGTTTCTCACCAGGAGCTCCCGGTTTTTTGAGCCAGTCATCCTCGGTGAGTTCGGCAATCTGGTCCGCAGCACAGGCATGATATTCTTCAAAAAACGGGATGAAATCAACACCAGCAGGAGGGACAACAATGCTACTTCCTTCAGTTTTCATTGAACCTGGAGAGCTCTTTGGAGAAGCTTTCTGAGATGTAGGTGAATTCTTGCCCGGGCTGCGCTTCTGACTTGATGCTTTTGAGGGGGTTTGCAGGGATTCTTCTCCACTAATTTTGGATTGCCTAGCAAGCCTGAGTGCCCTTTTGTCTAGTTTACGATAAGGATCAAGGTTTGTGATCGCATCTGTTATATTCGCCACATAATCCTCTCGTTCTCGTATCGATAAGAATCCCGCGCCGCGCTTTTTAGCAAGCTCCCGTCGCGAGCTCACTTTCATGGCCACAATTTTTCTATCTTCTTCTATACTCAGTCGAACAACTGGTGGGTAAGCTTTCAGGGCACAGATACGATTTTGCAAAGATGCACACTGAATTTCATAACTCTTCCTTGATATCCACGAAGGCCAGCCGAGTCGAGTGCAAGGCAGGTGATGTCGTAATGCTTCCGGAGAGCGAACAGCCTCGAGACAGTCAGGACATTGATACTTCGTTGGTTGGGAGTTTCTTTCTTTCCATATTGCTCTTTTGACAATGTAATCAGTGTGATGTGTCCATCTACGTACAATTGCAGCTTGCGCAAGCAATACATCTGGAAGGTGTCCTTGTACGGTGACACGGCAGCGAAGTGCCATCGTTGGTTCTAGCAACGCCGATGCAGCAAGGATACTGACCATAGGCTTTGACTGCAGCTCAGCCCATGCTTCATCTTCTGTAACAGTGCGCCCTATCCGTACTGGAGTAAGGTACGGCTTACAAGCCTCAAGTGCAATATAGTCGATCATACCACTGGGCCTGTTCGCGAAGGAAGATAAAACAGCCAAAGAAATAGAACGGCGGCTATTGTCTAAAAATTCATCAAGGTTGAGCTCTGCATCAATTGCTTGTATTCGCCGCTCAAGAATAGCTCCATTCTTATCCTTTGAGGGGTATAAAATACAGCGTGAGCTTACATCAAGACATCGCATGATTTCCTTAGCGGAGTCTCGTGGTAGTTCATTACCATAACCTAATGGTGGCTGCACCACCCACGAATAGCAAGCTTCGCGAACATCGCGCAAGAGCTCACTTGCCACCAGCTCATTTTCATGAGTTTGTCTATGACGCTCATATGCACTATACTTTAAACGGTTCCGTTGAAACTTACCACGACCAAAAAAGCCTCGAACTACGCTCTGGAATCGTTGAGCAGCACGATAAATAATTCTACGTCGTAAAAAGTGATACAAAACCTTGCCATGCTTCCCTTTCTTTCTTAACCACCAATTTAGGTAAACCCGACGAATACGCTGCCATGCCCAGTGCATGCGGCGAATTCTTCGACGTCCCATTTTACCGCGTTGCAAAGCTTGAATGCGTGTGGCATGCACGCGCATACGCACCCTCCGCCCACGACGACGTTTCAGTTCCCTCTTCACATAGATGAAAAACCGGCTTATTGTGACAATAGCATATCGTAATTTGCGTGCTTTTGTTCGACGAACACAGCGATGTGCTGCCCAGCAACGTACCATGCACTGAATAATCGTAGCAAATTTGCACTGTAATTTCCACAAGGCACGTCGCTCTCTGGTTCGAAAGAGACGCTTTCTCCAAAACCACTGGAGTTTTCTACACGCCATTTGAGCATCTTGGACTTCTTTACGAAAATTACGCATAGCTATCATTGATCGATAGGAACGCTGCATCACCGCTGCAGCGTAGTGGCGGCGAGCTAGATTCTTCGCGAGCTTAGCTGCCAGCTTCTTCGAAGCAGCATGCGCTTCATCTGAATAAGGAAATCGGCTAATACTTGGAGGCTGAGGCATACCAGAGACTGGATCTTCGGCAGATATTGCAAGTTCATCACCATAGTAGCGTGGTCCATTGAAGACAACACTGCCGGAGGCGCGGTCGCACATCAGGTACATGTCAGACGCCTGTACTGGCGCAGCCAAGAGCGAGCTACGATCAGTCCAGCGATCTTGTGAGATCGATGGATCTAGCAGACTAGAACGCTCATCAGCCAAACTGCGCATCTCACTGCTAATCATCATTCCCACATCACCTGGAGCACCATTGCGGCTCTTGAACGAGTAGTCTTCAGCCCTCTTGGCAGCCTTCACTGCTGCACGAGAAATGGTCTTCTTACTGACCCCTCCACCAAATGGTTTGTAATTTTTCGCCTTCATATCGGATCGAGGTCCTTTCCTTGAGTGGTTTCTTTTCTCCTGCCTTTTCTACGCAATTACAAATTCAAGCCAACCGTAAGATACTCGCCCAAGTCGGTCATCGTCATTTGTGAAGCCGATGAAGACAGGGCCAAAATGTTTGGCTAGTTAGCCTCGTAAGGTAAGCTCCAAGCAGCAGGTTCCAATGGATAATGGATGATGATGATCATATGGGATCGGGCGGCGTGCCAGGCTTGACGTCGCGTCATTTGTAGGGAACGAAAGCAGTATCGTTGCAAGGTACTCGTGCCTCTCGTTGTATTATCACCCTTTATATATTTCACTCAAAGCATTCTTACTCCCGATGTCATTTTCCATCGGCACTAAATTCCGTAAGGCAGCTGGATGTGCGAACCAGATCCCTCTTGAGAAGTTTCCTCAGTTGCTGATTCGTGTGACTAAGAAATTGCACTTGAAGAACGAGAGCTTATTTAGCAAAGAAGAGGAAGAGCAGCTTTGCAGCCTGTTTGATTTAAGTGAGGAGGCTCTGGATTTGGTTCTGAGTGCTTCTTGTTATATCTTTGAGCAAGCTGCATTCACTGGGAGTGGACCAGAGGCTTTGTACACAATTCTTTTGGATGCTGGCTTCGATGAAAGTCACGCAAAATGCATCGGCCGAATATGGGCTGCAGAGGGTTCTGATTACGTTGCAAAGTTGAAGACGCGACCACTTGGGTCTGCTGCGCTTGTTGATACAGATTATCATCTAAATCTCAATATGTCCTCAAATTCACTACAGCGACTACAAGATCCTACCGCTCTTTTTGAGCTCAGCATTTCCGACTCTCGTGCTCCCACAGATGATGCAGGTATTACGAACAAACTAGGGCTTGAATTCGGCCACGAACAGCTTTATAGCTTCTTTAACGATTTGGAACGTGTACAGGCACAGCTCGATAAGCTAACATAGATAACTGATCATGAAATGCTATGTGTTGTGCAGTAATAAACTATTCTTGTTATGCTATGTTCATTTTTATCACAAAATTACTGCAACATATTCAATTTATTTTTTTGGCTCCTCCACCACACACAACCCTTTACCACCGTTTGCTGACGTGTCGTGGAAACCATTCCAACACTCAGGGACAGTCGCGTTACGAAAGTCTGCCTCACGACCTGAGTGCCACCCTAGCACATGATCCATTGTGATTTCGTACGCATCGCGCAAAGGGGCTCCACGCATTCGGTAGTGCGCACTAGCATCCAATATTTCGCTATCGGAACGCTCCGTCCGCGGCCAGGTGGATTCCCATTCCATACCTCCATCTGCACTCTTCTTGAAGGTATCTTGACTCGAGTGGTCCAATGAGTATTGTAATTCGAAAACACGACTTCGCAATAAACGTTGTTTATGCTCCACTAGTGATACATTTTTATCCATCATTTCACGCAGAGCAGAAACAGGGTCGAAATAGCGGTGGGCTACACCGTGGAATGGAAGCTCCACAAGCACATCACGCCAAAACTCTTCATCCCAGTGCCAAGTGTACATGACCGATGCAGTCAGATCTTCAAAAGTAACTGGGATGCATCCTTGTAACATACTATCAAATAAACCCTTTCGTGTCATTAGGTCACCTATGGGCTGGAAGCAGAAAACACTTCTTGAACTAAGTTGTAGCGGATTGTGGCCTTCCTCAAAAAACACCGAGCGCCCACTGCTACCGTAAGACGTGTGGACACAGTCCTTTGGGTGCAAGCCACAGAAATGCGCGAGGCTACCGCGTAGTCTTCGTGCAGGGTTGTAATATGACTGTGTGGAGCCGATGTAGCTGACTAACAGAGGACGTTCTGCGACTGCCCGCTCCCAAGGGAAAGGCCGCACCACTGCACGCGTCCAGTGGAAGTCTGACGGGAAAGGCACAGCATGCCACGAATCTCCCTTTTCATCGATTCCATTCGTACCAGAGTGCAGATATGAGTAATCATCAATAGCAATCTTGGTGCAATTAGCACAAGCCCCTCGTAATAGGCCCTTGCAGCGTGGCTTCATGATGTAGTGGTCCATGGCATAGTTCATTCCTACTACGAGAAGGTGGTCGCGTCCATTGCGACGTTTCCACCATGGCGACTCACGCAATAACTCATCAACTCGTGGCGCAAGAGGGCATTTTCGAAAGTCAAAACACTTGTGTTCTTTGTTCTTGGCACATAATTTGTAAAATGCTGCGTCTGATGCCAAATCGTAAGGCACAAAGAATGTGGTAGCTTCTGCGGGGTTGAAAGTACGCCTGGGATCCTTGAGTAATCGATGATACATTAGAGCATACAACTGATATTGGTCAGTGTGGTATGAGCCTGAAGTCACATTAAGTGCGGGGCCAGCACCTCTGTTCGTGCCACTCTCAAGAAGTTCATCCTCTATACGCGCAGACATGGACGCTGTTGCGATTCCATCCCACTCAACCCCAGAATAGATGTAAATGCGCAGATCAGAGCGAAGTTTGGTCAAAGGGTTGAGCTGCGGCAAAGCCCACTGGTCTCCATCACAACCATGGAAGTGCAAAAGAAGCAGGCTCAGCACAGCCAGAACTACACGAAAAATCATATTACCTTTCAGCAAGGCACCATAAAAGACCTCCTAGTTAGCTGGGAGTCGACAAGGAATGAAAATGAATAAGTTGAAAGCACGCTTTGCAAAATACATTATTTTTGAAATGGAGCGTTTTGCACGACTGGGCATGGGAAGCCTTTTTATTCTATTCCAGTCTTCTCTTCTGTGGTGTCTGTTAGAGTATCATAGAGTGACAGCCTTCAATCGACGGTCATTCACACCTAAGTATAGCACCAGAAGTAGTAGAGTAGTTTTCATTCATCATGAGCACTGGCTTCCCCCGCTCAGCGCCTACGAGCTTTGGTGGAAAGGCCCCTCCTGGCTATATTGCTGGCATTGGCAGAGGCGCGGTTGGGTTCAGCACGCGTTCTGACATCGGCCCAGGAACTTCGGCAGCAGCTGGTGTAGGAGCTGCGACTCTGTCGTTGGGGACTGCACCCTCATCTTCTGCTGGTGGGCGTGGGCAAACACTCGGGATGCCGCAGCCAACCTCTACTTTGGGTGCCACAGTGGAGACATACGACCAGGAGGATGCTGAAGCCGACAATATCTACAACGAGGTAGATGCACGTGTTGACGGACGCTCCAGGGCGAACAAAAGAAAACAGTCCGACGACGCAGATGGTGCGGGTAATGTTCCCGAAAGCAATGGTCGTCGGCCTCGTATTGGTGATCAGTTCAGCGACTTAAAAGCTGGTTTAGGACAAGTTTCTGTTGCAGAATGGGACGCGCTTCCAGAAGTTGGCGACCACTCACTGAAGTTGACGCAGAAAGGGCGCTTCGATGGTGCCACCGTATCAGTACCAGATCGACTACTTTCTGGAAGTAAGATTGGTGCCGATTCAGCACTTCACAGAGCAGCTGCTGCTGGTACTGGGGATGAAACTGGCACAAAAAATGTACTAGCTGGCCTTGCAGCCGCTCGTGAGAGTAAGCTCGGGTCCAAGCTGGACCGCCTTTCTGACGATGTTGGTGGGCAAACTGTGGTGGATCCACGCGGATACATGACAGGGCTTGGTGCACTGAATGTCAGCTCTGATGCCGAAGTCGGTGATGTGAAGCGTGCGCGCTTGCTTCTTAGCAGTGTAACCAACACAAACCCGCAGCATGCTCAGGGATGGATCGCAGCTGCACGATTAGAGGAGGTTGCAGGGAAATCAATTGCAGCACGTCGTCTTGCTGAACAGGGTTGTGAGGCTTGTCCGACCAGCGAGGACCTGTGGCTTGAATGTGCACGTTTGCATGACGGCCGCGCAGCTCAGGCGGTGTTGGCGAGAGCGGTTGTAAAATTGCCCCTAAATGTCAAGATCTGGATTGCTGCAGCAGCCTTAGAGAACGAGCTGCAAAATAAGAAGGTCGTACTCCGTCGTGCCCTCGAACTGGTGCCTCGCAGTGTAGAGTTATGGCGCGCTGCAATCGAACTTGAAGATGCAGAGGATGCAAAAATTCTCCTCGGTAGAGCTGTCGAGTGTGTGCCACAGTCAATGGAAATGTGGCTTGCCCTCGTTCGTCTCGAGTCACACACCAATGCAAGGCAAGTGCTGAACCGGATGCGTCAAGTGTTGCCTTCAGAGCCATTGACATGGCTCACCGCTGCAAAGCTTGAAGAAGCACACGGTGCCCCTCTTGAATCGATCCGCAAGATTATCGATCGAATGCTTGTATCATTGAAACTAGGCCAAGTTGTCATTTCGCGAGAAGCATGGATAGCACACTCAGTATCTTGTGAAGCAGCGGGCGCGTTAGGAACGTGCAAGGAGCTTGTACGGACCACGATTGGCATGGAGGTTGCCAGCGAGGACAGATTAGATACTTGGTTAGCAGATGCTGAATCTCTTCTGGCACGATCTCCTCCGCAACCAGCTACTGCACGGGCAGTGCTGGATTATGCAGTTGGGGTCTTTCCAACAGAAAGAGGGTTATGGAAAGCTCGTGTAGATCTTGAGCGTCACCATGGCATGCCAACTACATTGATGGAGGTACTGCGAGGTGCAGTGGATGCTTGTCCCCATATAGATTTGTTTTGGTTAATGGCCGCCAAACATGCCTGGAAAAGTATGGGAGATGAAGGCGGTGGTGTGAGTAGCGCCAGAGCTATTCTTAGCAATGCAAGCGCCGCCAATCCAAAGTCTGAGTCCATATGGCTCGCGGGCGCAAAGCTTGAATGGGAAAGTAATGAACCTGTCCGTGCGAGAGGTCTACTCGCCAAAGCACGAATTGCAGCTCCATCAGCACGTGTTTTCATCAAGTCAGCACTCTTGGAGCGCGAGCAAAAGCAATCAAAAGTTGTTCTTGACCTTGTCGAGGAGGGGCTAAAGGTGTTTCCTAACGAATACAAGCTGTACCTAATTGGCGGGCAGACTTGCGAAGAAGATTTGAGTCAGCTTGAAATGGCACATGCATTCTATAAACGAGGCACAGAGTCTACAAAGGGATGTGCCACACTTTGGGTTCATTTAGCTTCCGTTGAAGAGAAACAGGGTCGTGTAAACAAAGCACGAGCATCTCTGGAAACCGGGCGCTCACGCATGTTTGGTATTCCTGGCGAAGAGCTGCTGTGGCTTGCAGGAGTGCGTCTTGAACGTAGAACTGGGAATACTCAGGCGGCAGCGACATTACTGGCTCGTGCTCTGCAACGCTTACCTACTGATGGTTCCCTTTGGGCAGAGGATCTTCTTACTTGTCCGAAACCTGCACAGAAAACAAAGTCAATAGATGCCATGAAACGCTGTGATAATAACGCACAAGTAGTATTGGCTATTGGAAAACTGTTCGCGAAGGATAGGAAGACAGAAAAGGCAAGAAAGTGGCTGGAACGCGCTGTTGCGCTTCAGAATAAACTCGGCGACGCCTGGGTTTCATTATACAGTTTTGAGCTGCAAGTGAAAGCACAGCTTGTAGATCGTGGCGCCCCAAAAGAGCACCAGGAGCAGCAACAGTTATTGCTTGACGAAATTGAGAAAAGGTGCACCGAAGCGGAACCAAACCGTGGCGAGCTCTGGAACAGCGTTCAGAAGCGAACCGAAAATCGTCGTAAAGGAATATCTTTTGTGCTTCGCCGCTGTGTAGAGATAAGCCATATAGTTTAATTAACTAAATACAAATCATTCAAATCCTACATTTTATATTTGTGACGACGGAATTTGGCGTTTACAAAATCAGAAGTGTGAGTTTTCAGTATGCCGACAAGCACTTGAAGTGACTTTCCATGCACGTCATTCTCTTCAACACTTATCAGCTCATCTCCCTGTCGAAGGATACCTTGAGACTCAGCAAGACTACCAGGTTTAAATCCGTGAATGAACAACCCCTTTTTATGCGAATGCTTGACGTGCAACCGCAGCTCACCGTTGGTCTTCGGCACTGCTACATCAAAGTCAGTCCAAGGTTTACTTTTTTCGGCCATTGCCAAAGCCTTCTCAGTAAGAAGCGAGTTCGGCATAGATCGGGCCCTTTTTGAGCGTTCTTCAGCTTCTTTCTCCATACGCATCTGTCGCTGCCTTTTCTGTTCACGAATAAGTTTGTCAAGCTGGCTTTTACGAGCAGCCTTCTTTGCAGCTTCCTCGACGTCATCTTCACTTTGATCCTGTCCTTGGTTCACCTCTGCTTCTATTTCAGCCATTGCAGCTTCAAGGGCACGTTGATCATTTTCGGCCTGCAAAGTTGCCTTTTCTTCCATTTCCGCAGCCATAGCACGACGTTCTGCCTCAAACTCATGTGAAACCATCTCGTCCAAAAGTGCATCATGCTCCTCTAGCAAATGCCGACGAATGGTGAGTTTGACTAGAGGGCCAGCATGGTGCTGAAGTGCTGTCACGACGTCTTCCAGGTAACCACCCTTGAGAAATGTCCCATCAACAGTGATGAGCTCATCACCAGTCTTTAACAAACCCTGCCTTTCGGCAGCACTGTTCAGCTTGAATCCGTGAACAAACAACCCATGAGCATCACCTTCATCGTCATGGCGAATATAGATACGGAGTGATCCGTCTTTACTCTTCGGAACCATCAGATCTATATCAACAGCAGGGAACAAGCTCAGCTCTGCAAGAGTTGATTCATTTTTCCTCTGCACCTGGTCATGGATTTGAAAGACCTCATGCTCTGATCTTGCGGTTAGCTGAGGTGTAGGGGGCAGTGACGCACGAGGTGATGTTTCCATTCGAGCACTACGTATCTGCCTGCGTGCTGAGTGCACAACATCTCCGTCCACATCTGAAAAGTTGAAGCGCAAATGCAGGTCATTACCAAGTTTATGGCGACGCAAGCGCATGCTAACAACATCATCACTATGATTCTGTAATATAGCAACGATTGCACTGAGGAACTGACCCTCTACGTCAACACCATTGAGACACAGCAACTCATCACCGACAAACACAAGACCTTGCGCTTCTGCAGCACTGTTTGGTTTGAAACCATGTATGAATAGCCCATGAGAATCACCTTCGTCATCATGTCGAAGGTTGATGCGGAGTGTGCCATCATTGCTCTTAGGCACAAGAACATCAAGCTCTTCGGATGGTGCTTCGCGAAGCTCGTCCAGCGAAGGAATATCTGGACGTGTGATTACGCCATCCATGATAGAAAACACAGGCGCCTGTGCGAGGTATTCGTCAACATCAAGTTCCTGTTTCTTGAGAATTTTCTCAGCAAGCTCAGCAGCATGTCTTCTGACACGAAGAGTAACATGAGGAAGAGCAAGACTTTCAGGCTGCGAAAGCACATGATTGAGTTCACTTGCAGTGCCACCTTCCATGTCGTAGTCATTAGCTGTCAAAAGTTCATCACCCGCTCGCAGAGATCCCTGTACAGCAGCAGCACTATCTGGTAAAAACTCATGTAGCACCAGTGCCTCATGATCCAGCCCTTCTTCAAATGCAGAGCGCCATGCTAAGCGCAACGTCCCATCTTCACTTTTAGGCACATCGACCTGGATAACATGAGCAGGCATATCTCGCAGCATTCGGAGCGATGATGGGAGACCCAGTCCTGCCAAGTGCTCAGATGACAATGGCCCATCATTAATCTCTTCATCTGGTATACCACCTTCGTAGAGAATTTTACCCATATTGACATGGTGTCGACGGGCAACAATCTCAACAGCACCTGCATCGGTAGCAGCACTACGTCCTTTCAAGGCTGCAATGACATCTTGCAAGCTCCCACCTTCAACGGAGGTTCCAGATATCTTAACGATTTCGTCATTAACTTGAAGCTTATCTTGTTCTGGTAACATGGCCGCTGCACTGCCTTTCTTGAAGCCATGGAAGAAAATTCCACGATGCTCTCCATCAGAATCTTCACGTAAGTTCAAGCGAAGGGTACCATCTGCACTTTGGGGTACTAACAGGTGAACATCATAAGCCGGCATCCTACGAATTTCATCAATATTAAGCGCATTCGTAGGTCGGGAGAATGAAGTGTGACCTGTAACTTCGAACGCAGGCAGAGAAACCAGTGATGACTGAGAGGAGTGCCGCGAAGAAACACTGCCTGTCGCCGATCGGGGAGTACCTGAAGGAGTCTCTACAACCCCTTCGGTCAACTCAGAAACATTTTCTGGGTCGCCCACATCAACGCGCCGTTGCTCTTCTTGAAGCGCCTTCTCGTCGATTGCTTGACTGAAAGCTTGCTCAGCTAGATCGATAGCTGATGCATCCTCAACCACCAGTTCTGTACCAGATTCATCTGGTGTAGGACCGTCTTCTAGCACATGGGTTCCCGCTTCCGCTATT
>JACKZZ010008163.1_pt1 | contig 71340 bp, 95 predicted proteins | sample 8027871 | NCBI WGS metagenome assembly JACKZZ01 (sample SAMN15724774, study PRJNA655200) | protist metagenome | isolation source: fluorescence activated cell sorting (FACS) single amplified genomes of... | place: USA: West Boothbay Harbor, Gulf of Maine | collected 2000-07-19
AACCTTGCTATATATAGGAGGTCATTATGACAAACTTAGCATTTAACTTTCCAAGGGATACTTTTCTTGGATTCGATCAACTCTTTAACACGTTACAAAGTACTAACATGGAATCTGCACGTGGTGCCGGATATCCACCGTATAATGTAATTAAAAGGGATGATGGTCACTTTCTAATTGAAATCGCTGTTGCAGGATTCAGTAAAGAAGACATTGATCTAACACTTGAAAAAGGTGTATTGACAATCATCGGTAAGAAAAAGACTGGTGCAGATCAAAGAGAATATGCTCATCGTGGTATTTCTCAAAGGGCGTTTGAAAGATCATTTACTTTAGCTGACACACTCAAAGTTGTTGGTGCTGATATTGTAGATGGTATGCTTGTAGTTATTTTGGAGAACAATATTCCAGAAGAGGACAAGCCTCAAACAATCAATTTAGGTGACCTGCCGAAATCAGCTAAAAAGCTGTTACTAGGCTAAATACTAAGGAGCACATGGCATATTCAGAAAAGGTTTTAGATCACTACAATAACCCACGCAATGTGGGTAAGATGGATATGAACGATCCACATGTAGGAACTGGTATGGTAGGTGCTCCTGCTTGTGGCGATGTTATGAAATTACAAATACGTATAGAAGATGACATAGTCACAGATGCAAAATTTAAAACATATGGTTGCGGATCAGCAATTGCCTCAAGCTCATTGTTAACAGAATGGGTTAAGGGTAAAACAATACATCAAGTGGAAGAAATCAAAAACACTGAAATTGTTGAAGAGCTTAATCTGCCTCCAGTCAAAATACACTGTAGTGTATTAGCTGAAGATGCAATCAAATCAGCAGTGAAAGATTATATTAATAAACAACCAAAGGAACACAGATGAATCAAATTAGATTAATCCGACTTACGTCGGGTGAAGAAGTACTATGTGAGAAAGTAAATGAATCAGGTTTAACAGTAACAGTAAAAGATCTTGTGGCATTAGTGCCTACTCAAGAGAGATTAGGATTTATGCCTTATATGCCATACTGTGAGATAGACCAATTGGTCATTAAGAAAGAACATATCATGTTTGATCTAACACCAACACAAGAATTAGCAGCACAACACGAACGTATGTTCAGTGACACAGATATAATCACACCGGAAAAACCACAAATAGTTGTATAAAGTATGTACATCTAGTGTTATTTGTGGTATAATACACACATGACAAATACTTTTTATACTAGCGCCTTCCGTCACGGAAAGGTAATCAAATATATGGGTTACGAGGATGGTAAAAAAGTTTCATTTACTGTCCCGTATCACCCTACTCTATTTGTTACATCCAAACAAAACAATGCTCATGATTGGCATGCCCTCGATGGTACTCCTGTAGAACCTATTCAATTCGGTTCGATGGGTGAAGCCACTGACTTTATCAAGTCGTACAGCGATGTACCTAACTTTAAAGTGTTTGGCAATACCAATTATGTTGTGCAATATCTGAATGATGAATTCCCTGGTGTAATCAAATGGGATCGTAATCTTATTAATGTTACATCAATCGATATTGAAACAAAGTTCGGCGATGGTTTCCCTGAACCGGCCCTGGCTGATCAGGAAGTAACAGCAATCACAATGAAGAATAACATCGATGATACCTATTACACATTTGGTTGTGGTGAGTATGATGTAGACAATGCCTTATTACAAACGCATGAAGTAATTTATGTCAAGTGCGCAGACGAGAGAGAACTCTTACACAAGTTTGTTTATCATTGGTCTAAGACTTCCCCTGATATTGTTACAGGTTGGAACTGTGAGTTCTTTGATATACCATATCTTATTAACCGTATCAAACGTGTATTCGACAATGGTCGTGAGAAGTTCCTATCACCATGGAGAATGATTGATGAGCGTGAGACACACACAGGTTATGGTCAATCCACACTTAAATATGAAATCAAAGGTGTAGCCATCTTAGATTACATGGCAATCTTTAAGAAGTTCGGTTATTCATATGGTCCACAAGAATCATATAAGTTAGATCATATTGCTAATGTAGTTCTCGGTGAGAAGAAGCTTGACTTCGGTGAAGCCTCTGACCTCAATGAATTACACGATAATGACTACCAAAAGTTTATTGATTATAATATCAAAGACGTAGAACTTATCGACCGTATGGAAGACAAGCTTGGTCTTATTAGTCTATGTCTTACCATGGCTTATAAAGGTGGTGTGAACTATGAGCAAGTGCTTGGCACTGTGGCTATATGGGATGCACTGATCTATCGTGACTTACATGCTAAACGTATAGCTGTACCACAAAATACTGAATCATTTAAAGGTGCATATCCTGGCGGTTATGTCAAAGAACCACAAGTAGGTATGCATGATTGGGTATGTTCATTCGACTTGAACTCTCTATATCCATCAATCATTATGCAATACAATATGTCTCCCGAGACTATCCTACTTGATGATGAGCCAGGAGTAAATGTTGAATCAGTCTTAGATGGTCATATTACAAACACTAAACCAGACACAGCATTAGCTGTTAATGGTGTTCGATTCGATACAAAGAAGCTAGGTATTATTCCAGCCATTATCCAAGAGATCTATAATGATCGTGTCAAATTCAAGCAAGCACAACTTAAAGCTGAGCAAGAGTTAGAGCTTACCGCAACCAAGTCAGAAGTGTATGGTCTAGAGAAGCGTATTGCTATTGCCAAGAACCAACAGATGGCATTAAAGATCCTATTGAATTCCTTGTATGGTGCAATGGGTAATAAGTGGTTTAGATACTTTGACATGCGAATTGCCGAAGGTATTACACTCACTGGTCAAGCAACCATTCGTTGGGCAGAGAATAACCTAAATGATTACCTTAACAAAACTCTAAAAACCAAGAAAGATTATGTAGTTGCTATTGATACAGACTCTGTCTATGTTCGTCTTGACGAGTTTGTGAATCGTCTTGGTCCAGCCAAGCCGGTAGACTTCTTAGACAAGATGTGTTCGACTGCACTTGAAGGTGCACTATCAGAATGTTATGATCGTTTATTTAAAATGTTAGGTGGTATAGAGAACAAAATGGTTATGGGTCGTGAGGTAATTGCTGATCGTGGCATATGGACTGCCAAGAAGAGATACATACTCAATGTGCATGACAATGAAGGTGTTCGTTATGCCCAACCAAAATTAAAGATTATGGGTATCGAGGCAATCAAATCATCTACACCAGCAATATGTAGACAAGCTCTCAAAGATATCTTTCGCAGGATCATTGAGACTGATCAGGAGACAGTACAGTCAGACATAGCAAACTTCAAAGCTGCATTTAAACAAGCATCTGCCGAAGAGGTAAGCTTCCCACGTGGTGTCAATAACTTAAACAAGTGGACTGATCGTGAAACAATATACAAGAAAGGTACACCTATCCATATTCGTGGGGCAATACTCCACAATAATATGATTACAAAACAAAAGCTAAATAGAAGTATACAGAAGATAACTAGTGGAGACAAGGTCAAGTTCACATACCTTGTCAAGCCAAATCCAATCAAAGAGAATGTTATTGCATTCGTTGATTATCTTCCAAGGCAGTTTAAACTTGAGAAGTACATTGATTATAACCTGCAGTTTGAGAAGACATTCTTAGGTGCAATCGAACCGGTATTAGAAGCAGTTGGATGGACCAGCGAGCATGAAGTTTCATTAGAAGATTTCTTTGTTTAGGTATGTACATTCATCAAAAGTGTGATATAATATTAAATATGAATATAAAAGGAGACTTATGTCAGCAGATTGGGTAAACGATATTAATCGTATGCAAACAAAATATGGTACGCGTGAATGGGTAAACAAAGCTACACCATTCGAATTAAAGATGTTTTTAAAGTTTCGTATAGACTTTCTTAGAGAAGAGTATGATGAAACACGTGAAGCATTTATATTAGAAGATAGTGAAGAGATCGTAGATGGTCTTATTGACTTATGTGTTATAGCTATCGGTACATTAGATGCTATGGGCGTTAATGCTCATAAAGCATGGGATGAAGTATTAAGAGCAAACATGTCAAAAGAAGTAGGTGTGAAAGAATCACGTCCAAATCCATTAGGCTTACCAGATCTAATTAAGCCAGAAGGTTGGCAAGCACCTATACACTTTCCTAATCATGGCATGCTTGAATCAGCATTTATTAAAGATGCAGAACCTGAATATCCACAACCATCGCGTATGGATATTATTGGTCAAAATGGTAATGATGGTTTACACTATCCACCTCCAGGTCCAGATGGATATACGCCAGGGCCAGGACCATTAGATGGTACACAAGCAAAGATTGACTGGACAAAAGATTCGGAGTATATAAGATTATATGGTGAAACTAAAACAGACAATACAGAAAGCTAATATTGATTATCGTAGATGGCTATTAATATATAAAGCCAAAGATATCGATAAACTTACACTTGAAGAGCATACTAAGTTTGCTAAGCTTTATGCTAAATGGAAAGTAGGAAACATTGAGAAGTTATAATGGATTATTCCCTTACATTATTTAAAAGTATATTTGATAACAAAACTCAGAAGCGTATGGACTTTACGTCATACCACCAATTTGAGCAACTGTTATTTGATCTAGCCCAGCAGAAGCGTGAAGATAAGAAGTCGGCTCCCCTTATATCTCCTGCAACTTATGTAGAAGATACGACTCGTGCTAATGATAATGTAATCGGTTGGGCTGGTTGGTGTGCGGTAGATGTAGACGAACATGTATTCGATGGTGATCTTGAGAAAGAACTAATTGATGCATATGGAACATGGAATCATGTTGTTTACTCTACTGCTTCATCAACTCAAGAGCATCCTAAGTTTAGAATAGTATTTCCATTATCAATACATATACCTGCAGAAAAGATTAAACACTTTTGGTTTGCTCTGAACAAAGAGTTAGGTGATATAGGTGATCCTCAAACAAAGGATCTATCACGTATGTATTATGTTCCAGGTAAATACAAAGGTGCATACAATTTTATATTTAATAATTTCAGTGGTGTAGATATGAATCCATATGAGATTATGGCAAAGCATAATTATGTTGAGAAGTATAACACAAGCTTATTAGATAATTTACCACCATCAATACGTAAAGCAATGTTGGCTCATCGTAAGAATGAAATGACAAACACAAATGTTACATGGAGTAATTATAAAGATTGTCCATTTGTTAATCTAAAGATGGTGAAAGAGTACAATCAAATTACTGACACAGGCTGGTATACAAAGATGTATGCCATTATGGTTTCAATTGCAGGTAACGCTATACGTAAAAAGTATCCAATCACTGCACAAGAGATCACCACATTATGTAAGGAGATAGATTTTGAAAACGGAAACTGGTATAAGACAAGACCATTCGACAAGGAGGCAGATCGTGCCATTGAATTTGTATACGGAAACCTTTAATCAAACAGACATAGATCCTAAACGTTTATACGATAGGGCATTTAAAGAGTCTGAGAAGATTACTTGGAATCCTAATAACAGAACACCGCAAAGAATATTAGAAGACTGCATGATGGGTCAATGTGCAGAGTTATTCTTAATAGACAATTGTGGATATACAGATAACACTAATGGATTCATGGATGTCTTTGACTTAGATGGCCGTGAGGTCGAAGTAAAGGTTACACGTGGTGAACACAATATAAAGTTTATGTTAGGTGATTTATTAGTTCGTAAAATAGAATGGGGATATCATGTAGCTGATATAATTTACTTTTATCTTTATGATCCTAAGTCAGGTGACTATACATTCTGTAGAGAATATAAATTTAATGGTACAGACTATGTACTTTCTAGCTAAACTGTGTTATAATATATACATATCAATCGAGGAGTAAACATGCAAAAAGAATCAATCGTAGTTCTGCAAGAATGTGCAGAGCTTCAATCTAAAAAGTCAGAAGACTATCAAAACCCAAATTCACAAGTAAAACAAGCAATGCATTATCGTCGCGGTGTCGATTCTATTCATGACACTATGCATGGCAAAATGCTTCGTGCTCAGTCTTTACTTGAATCTGGCCAAGCCAATAACTTTGAATCACTCGAAGATACATACAAAGATCTTATTAACTATGCATCATTTGCAGTATCATATATTCGTGGCAAGATGGAAGGCCAAGATCCTTCACTAGATTACTTAAACAAGCCTAAATCAAATGTTGATACGTCCATATAAAGTTTCAGATGTAAGAGATTACTTCATCGGTATGAAAAGTACCGGTCTTAATCATACTACCGATAAGACGGGTGTAAAGTGCATTGAATTAATCGGTGCATCATTTGAAGCAAACGAACCAGCAATATTCGGCACACCTAATAGTGAATATATCGATAAAGAAATTGATTGGTATAAATCACAATCATTAAACATTAATGACATATACGGTATGGGTTCTATGCCACCAGCGGCATGGCAATATGCAGCAAACGCTGACGGTATGATTAACTCTAACTATGGTTACTTAATATGGTCAAATGATAATGGTAACCAGTATGAGAATTGCTTACAAGAATTAAAAGATAATCCAGAATCACGTAGAGCTATGATGATTTATCAAAGGCCAAATATCTGGAATGAATATGATCTTCTTGGTATGTCTGACTTTATATGTACTAACTCAGTAGCTTATTATATTCGTGATGGTAAATTACATTGCTCAGTCTCTATGAGATCTAACGATGTTATATATGGATATAAGAATGATTATGCATGGCAACAATATGTGTTACGTGAATTAGCTAATGATCTTGGTGTAGATACTGGTAAAATGATATGGCAAGTACAGAATCTACACGTATATGAAAAACATTTTGATTTAATTAAACCTAAAACTTATGCCAACTAAGTGGTTAAATGAAGACGCACTTGATGTGCTTGTTAATTATTATTATCCTAAAGCTGGATGGTTACAAGACAATGTCAATTGGGGAACACTTGATTACGAGGGCCCTGAAGCAAATGAAATTATTAATGATCCTTTACTCCAGAAGATAGACATCTATGATTGTAAACATAGAGCAGCTGCTGGTTTCTCTAATGTATTACAAGACTTATTTCTTGGTTCTAAGACTCCTAAATGGAGATGGCAAAACGAGAGACGTAGAGAGATTAATACCTGGAATGATGAAATTACATGGGGTTTATCCGCACGGTTTTTTGTTATGATGTGTCACCGTATTACAGGTTCTGGTGCATCATTTGAGAATGACCATGGATACCGTAACAATATTATGCAATATTGGGGAACACAATTTGGTAAGGATGGTATAAAAGAAATGTGTGAAGATCTAGTAAAGATGAAAGAGAGAGGTGCAATCTTTACTTCTATTGGTAACCAACCACCTGCTCCTAAAAGTGGTACAAGCAATGTAGACTTTATGACAAAGGAATTACCAGAGTTAATGTTTAAATTTACTGATTGGTTATTATATGAAAAGATAGACGGTAAAGAAATGAAAACTCATAAACAAATTGTAGACTATCTAAATGCATATAATAAAACAGCGGGGCATAGAAAGTTTAACTTTCAATACGCAGCATTCTCTATGGACTGTTCAGACTATTATCCTACAGCAGTAGATCCAGATTCACATACCTATTTAGGTAACAATGCTGTTCGTTGTATGAAGAAGTTATCTACAGGATATAAGGACGATGAGTTCATGAATATATTAAGAGAACGTACAGGTGGTAGACCAAAAGATCTTGAAGATGTCATGTGCGACTTTGTAAGGTTTGGTCAGAATTATGTACCAAGAGGTAACGGTACATTTGACCATATTCCTAGTACTATAACTAATAACAGCGGATGGGTATCTGGTTGGAAGCAAAGACAAGGTACACCACCAGATACTAATACACTACCAATATAATGCCACACAATAAACATGTAAAAGATGGGTTCAATATCGATATCGGTATGATGCAACCTGACGAAGCAAAGAATTATTACTTAGATCTTGCAGGTGATTGGGAAGATCCTAATCCTCCACCACGTATTGTTGAACATGAAGGTATTCGAGTTGTAAGAGATGATGACTTAGTTGGATCCAAGGTCCGAGGTGGTGATTGTTTAATATCAAGTATTAAAGAAGATACCATTGTGTATGTGCAACCAAGGACTGGTTTAGCTGGTGTAAGTATATTAGATGTAGCAAAGAGACATAATAAAGCTGTAAGATTATTTATGCCGTCATCTAAAAGAATATCATCTCACCAAGCATGTTGCATAGAGCAAGGAGCAGAAGCATCCTTCCATAGAATTGCAGCCATGCCTAATCTAAACCTAATTGCTAAGAAGTGGGCTGATCAGAATCCTAATGCATTCTTTGTGCCATTAGGACTGAAACATAAATTAGTTACAGCAGGTATGGTAAAGGTTGCTAGTAAGATTAAAGAGCCTGAGCTAGTGTATGTTGCTACTTCGACTGGTGTATTAACACGTTCATTACAGATAGCTTGGCCAAATGCAAGATTTGTTTCAGTTGCTGTTAGTAGAAACATGAAGGCTGGTGAATTAGGTAGAGCAGAAGTTATATCTGAGCCACGGGCTTTCACGGCTCATGAGAGTAAAGAGAACTTACCACCATTTCCAAACATAGATACTTATGATGGTAAGGTATGGAAATATATTCCAAAATATTCTAGTCAAGATATATTATTTTGGAATGTAGGTAAAGAACCAGAATTATATGATGATACACTATATGAAACAACTGATAGCTATAGAAAATGGGATAAAGATTTATGATTACAGGAACATTTAATAAGATACCACGTAAGAAGAACAGCCATGGATATGGTTGGGCACGTACATGGGCAGAGAATTTAAAGGTAGGTATTAACCATGATGCTGATCCTGTTGAGATATTATACTTGGACCATGGTGTAAACTTTGGCGGTGGTCTTAATCTATTCGGTGGATTTGATGAGAAGCTTAAACAAAGAGTAGATAATTTTTTAGCAGCTGATAAAGTTTATTCGCTTGATATAGATATGCCTGAGTATGGTAACATGCTAGCCAAGAGAAAAGATGTGGAGGATAAAGCTTGGTGTGCTCGTGTTCAACTGAAATGCGACAATGCACAAACATTACTATCAACAGATCTTGATACCGATTGGTTAACTATAGGTGATTCTCATACAGCAGCATTTGCTCCTGAAGGTAGTATGGTGATTAAGACTAATGGTCTTACACTAAACGGTCAAATCAAATCTAACTTTCAATACGTAACAGATCATATAGCTAAGTGCAATAACCTACAAGGTATCACATTAAGCTTTGGCAATATAGATGTGAGACATCACTTATGCAGATTACATATTGATCCAAGAGATATGTGGATAGATCTAAAAAGGTTTGGTGATAGCTTGCCAATACCAGTTGAGTATTCAGTACCTTGGCCTATAGAGTTTGAAGGCAGAAGATTACCAAAGACTGGTTACTATAAAGGTCAACCATTTTGGGGATCATATTATGAAAGATCACAAATGCTTGAAAGAATCTTTGAGACTATGGATATGGTAAGTATGAATAGAGTTTTATATCCAATGGAATGGTTAAAGATGAATCCAGAAGAATTTGCTAAAACCAAAATGGAAGGTACAAGCTCAGTACACATATCACCAGAAGTATATAGACGAAAAGATTTCGGTCAGCAGTATGTACTTCCGATATAACTGTGATATAATATACATATCAATTAACTATTAGAGGAGAACTATTATCGGTATAATGGACAAATTACAGAAGAACTCACGTATCAAAGAGTCTTCGCAACTTGACAAAAGCAAGTTGTTTTCTGATAAGGACATGGTCACAACACCTGTCCCAATGATTAACGTTGCACTATCAGGTGACCCAGACGGTGGTCTGAGTTCAGGTTTAACAGTATTGGCAGGACCATCGAAGCATTTTAAGACTTCCTTTGCCTTGTTAATGGCAGCAGCTTACTTAGATAAGTATGACGATGCTGTTTTGTTATTCTATGATTCAGAGTTTGGCAGCCCGCAACAATACTTTAAGTCGTTTGGTATAGACACTTCGAGAGTTCTACATAGCCCCATTACTAATGTAGAAGAACTGAAGTTCGATCTAATATCCCAGTTAGAGAATATCGAACGCAAAGATAGAGTCATTATTATAATTGATTCTATCGGTAACCTAGCCTCTAAAAAGGAGCTGGAAGATGCTATGAATGAAAAGTCAGTAGCAGATATGTCGAGAGCGAAAGCCCTCAAAGGTCTATTTAGGATGACAACACCCTATCTAACAATGCGTGACATACCGTTGTTAGCAGTCAACCATACATATCAAGAAATCGGCTTATTCCCTAAAGCAGTCGTTTCCGGTGGTACAGGTATATACTACTCCTCAGATAATATCTGGATCATCGGACGTCAGCAAGAGAAGAAGGGAACAGAAATTTTAGGATATAACTTTGTAATCAATGTAGAAAAGTCAAGGTTTGTCCGTGAGAAGTCTAAGATTCCTATTGCAGTTACATGGGAAGGTGGTATTGAAACCTACTCAGGTCTATTAGATGTTGCATTAGAAGGTGGATATGTTGCTAAACCTACAATTGGTTGGTACTCAAAGGTTGATAAAACCACTGGTGAGATAGAAGATAAAAAGGTTCGTGTTGCTGAAACACTTAAGGAATCATTTTGGAAACCTATCTTTGCTAATACAGACTTTAAGCAATATCTTAAAGATAAATATGAAGTAGGTCATGCCGAAATGATTAAATCAAACCCTGAAGATTTGGATATTTAATGCAGATAGAAACATTAATCTTACGTAACCTAATGTTGAATGAGGATTACACCAGAACGGTGATTCCTCATTTGAAAACTATATACTTTGAGAATCCATATAGAGATGTCTTTAATGAGATTGTTGGCTTCGTGAATAAGTTTAATAAGTTACCAAGTGCTGATGCGTTGAGTATTGAATTAAGGAATAATCCTAAGATCACATCAGAATCTCTTGCTCTTATACCTGAAATCAGTAAGGCAGATACAGAACAAACCCAAGAGTGGTTAGTTGAGAAGACTGAGAAGTGGTGTCAAGATAGAGCAATCTATTTAGCAATCATGGATTCAATTAACATTATTGAAGGTAAGCATGAGACATTAGATAAGAATGCATTACCATCTGTATTAAGTGAAGCACTTGGTGTTAACTTTGATATGAGGGTTGGCCACGATTATGTTGATGACTCTGATGGTCGTTATGATTTCTATCATAGGCAAGAGGAACACCTACCGTTTGACTTAGAAAAGTTTAACACAATCACCAAAGGTGGTTTAGTCAAGAAATCACTTAATGTTGCTTTGGCTGGTACAGGTGTTGGTAAGTCTTTATTTATGTGTCATGTTGCCGCCGGTGCTCTAACGCAGATGAAAAATGTCCTATATATAACTATGGAGATGGCAGAAGAAAGGATTGCAGAACGTATTGACGCTAACCTTATGAATGTGCCTATTGACCAGTTAGAGAATTTAAGTAAGGATATGTTCGATAAGAAAATGCATAAGCTTACAGACAAAGGTGTAGGTAAACTTATTGTAAAGGAATATCCTACGGGTGCAGCAAGTGCTATTCACTTTAGGGCATTGCTTAAAGAATTACAGATCAAGCGTGACTTTAAACCTGACCTTATTTGTATAGACTACTTGAATATATGTTCAAGTGCACGTATGAAATCTATGGGTGGATCTATTAACTCATATATTATGGTCAAGGCAATTGCAGAAGAATTGCGTGGCTTAGCAGTAGAGTATAACTTACCTATTGTTACGGCCACACAAACTACTCGTTCAGGTTTTGCATCATCTGATGTAGGACTAGAAGATACAAGTGAATCATTTGGTTTACCAGCTACGGCTGACCTTATGTTTGCACTTATATCAACAGAAGAGTTAGAGAACCTTAACCAGATAATGGTTAAACAATTAAAGAATAGGTATAATGATCCTACAGGTGGAAACAAGAAGTTTGTACTTGGTATCGATAGAGCTAAGATGAGACTATATGATGTAGAGGATACGGCCCAGACTCTAAACGTTAGAGATGAGCCTGTTAAAGTTGCACCTAGATATGACACAATAGGGGAGGGATTTACAATTGAGTAGAATGCATGGTAAGGCATGGGGTGATAGATATACCCATTTAGCAAAAGAAATATCTACATGGTCGAAGGACCCAAGCACGCAGGTTGGTGCTGTAGTCATTGGAAACAATGGTGAAGTATTATCACAAGGTTATAATGGTTTCCCAAGAAGTATTAAAGATACACCTCAAAGATTAAAAAATCGTGAAAGAAAGTACAATTTAGTTGTACATGCAGAGATGAATGCTATATATAATGCTAGTTTAAATGGTGTTTCTTTAAAAGGATCAACATTATACGTGTATGGTTTACCCATTTGTAATGAATGTGCTAAAGGTGTTATTCAAGTTGGTATAGACAAAGTTATTGCAACTCGTCCAGCTGATTACAATAAAGAATGGGATGAATCAATAAAGGATGCCAAAGCTTTATTTAAAGAAGCTGAGGTCGAATACATAATTGACGTGGAGAAATAAATGGGAAAATCAATGATACCCACCGCCAAGAAACGGGTAAAGGGTCAACCAAGGTTTGTCAAAGATATGAGTCATAGTACTTATACAAAGAAAAGACATCCTAATTCAAAAAGGGTAAAACAAAATGCTTAAAGCGTTATTTAATCAAGGCTATTCGAAGAAGTTCATGGATCGAATAGAATTTAGAAGAAAAGAATACTATGAGAAACGTAGGATTCAAACAATCCGTGAAAACGCCATGAAGATGGCGCATAATTGGAGACACGAGTATCCTACTGGTACACCATTAGAATATATTCGTGATGATATTATAGAATGCTGGGAAAGAAATTCGAGGGTTGGTATCTATAAAAATTTAGAAAATAAACAAAACATACCAACACCATCAGCGGTACAGCTACAATGGACAGGTACACATGGTGTTCCAAGTGAAGCTGAGAAAGAAATCCCATATAAAATTGAAGGAGAACATGAAAAATAAATTTTTATTATTAGTTGCACTATTTGCTTTACCTGCTCTTGCAGATAGACCAAATGTAAAAGATCATTACCATGAGGTTGTTTATTTAGAACCATACTCAATTGAAGTATGTGAGCAACAAAGAGTAACAAACCAAGATGACTTAATTAACAATGCATTTTGGGGAGCAATCTTTGGTGCAGTTGTTGGTGATGTAATTGATGAAGACGGCGGTAAAGTTCCTGGTGCAGTAATTGGTGCAGCTATCGGTGCAAAAGAAGCCGAGAACAATAGCACAACAACAGCGATGGTATGTAAGACTGAGACACGTAAGAAGTCTACTACAGTAAATGAATACTCTCATTCAACTATTAGTTTTGAATATGATGGTATTATGTATGAAGTTGACTTTATTAAAAAACAATAATGGCTAAGAAAGAAGTACCATTTAAGAAATGGACATTTGTAGATAAGAATGATTTAGATAATGAACATTGGTATGTACGATTAGAAGGTGGTACATTTCATAATGTGATCTATAGGTATACTGATGTTAAATTAAATGAGACAACGCAATCTATAAACTTTGATTATGAAGTGGTTGATTATCCAATGGATGATCCTCATGGAGAACCAGCATTCAATGCTGCTATCGGTGATGTACTAAAGAGTATCTTAGATGATGCGATGGAAAAACAGGACTATGTATTAGGTCAAAAACAATAGGAGAAGAAGATGAAAGTACTTTGTATTTTATATGATGATCCCACAAACGGAATGCCTACAAGCTATCCAATGGAAGATTTACCAGTAATAGACAAATACCCAGACGGTATGACATTGCCAAGTCCAAATGGCAGAGATTTCAACCCAGGTGAGTTACTAGGTTGTGTATCAGGTGAGTTAGGTTTAAGAAAATATTTAGAAGGTTTAGGTCACACATTAGTTGTTACATCTGATAAAGATGGTGACGGGTGTGAAGCAGATAAAGAATTAGTTGATGCAGATATTGTTATCTCTCAACCATTCTTTCCATATTATGTAACAAGAGAGAAAATGGAATCAGCACCTAATTTAAAGATGGCAATCACTGCAGGAATTGGTTCAGATCACGTAGACTTACAAGCTGCAATGGACCACAACATTGACGTTGTAGAAGTTACCTATTGTAACTCAAGATCAGTGGCTGAACATATTGTCATGCAGATCTTAGTCTTAGTTAGAGACTTTACAACCCAACATGCAATTGTTAATGATGGTGGATGGCATATTGCCGATGCAGTATCGAGATCATATGACGTTGAAGGTATGCATGTAGGTACTATTGCTGCTGGTCGTATTGGTTTAGATATGCTAAGAAAGATGAAACCATTTGATGTACATCTACACTATTTTGATAAACATCGTTTGAGTAATCAAATAGAAACAGAATTAGGTTTAACATACCATGATTCAGTTGAGTCTATGGTTGCACATTGTGATGTGATTAACATTAGTTGTCCATTACACCCTGAGACTGAGCATATGTTCAATGATGAATTGATTGCTAAATGTAAGAAGGGCGCTTATATTATTAATACGGCACGTGGTAAGATATGTGACAAAGATGCTATTGCGCGAGCATGCGAGTCTGGTCAACTATCAGGATATGCTGGAGACGTTTGGTTTCCACAGCCACCGCCAAATGACCACGTATGGAGAACAATGCCACATCACGGCATGACTCCACACACTTCAGGAACTTCACTATCAGCTCAAACGAGATATGCTGATGGAGTTAGAGAAATATTAGAATGTTTCTTTGATGGAGATCCTATTCGTAATGAATATCTCATTGTACAAAATGGTGATCTTGCTGGTATGGGAGCTCATTCATATACAAAAGGAACAGCAACTGGTGGTTCGGAAGAGGCAGCAGATTTTAAAAAGTAATGAATGTAAAAGAAACGCTGACCATTCTCTCAGAAGAATGTGCAGAAGTTATACAGGCCAACTCTAAGTTAATTAGATTTGGCCCGTATGATGAAGAAAATGTAAAAGAACTTGAGAAAGAGCTCGGTGATGTTATGGCTATGGTAATGATTTTAGATTATTATGGTTATGTTAGCATATCTGACATACAAGAAAACATAGAACCTAAGCTTAAGAAGCTTAAAAAGTATAGTAAAATTAAGAATTTAAATAAGATAATTAAGAATTTATAAATCTATAAATACCTTTATATCTATATTTTATAAGGGTTTTAATGCAGTCTTTAAAGTTATTCCTCGAGGGTAGAAACGATCCCTCAATCTTTCACGCAGTATTTATGGCTGGTGCTCCAGGTGCCGGTAAATCTTACGTGTCTGACTGGATGGCATTAGGACCACAACTTGGTTATAAAGTAATCAATTCCGATATGGAGTTCACGCGTTATATGAAAGAAGCAGGTTTGACTGATGATAAAGGCGCAGTTGTACTTGATCCTAAAACAGAATTTCAGCGCGGTGTTGTAAGAACTGTAGCAAAGAGACATACAAAATCTAAACAATCCCATGCCATGATTGGTAGATTAGGTCTTGTTATTGATGGTACAGGTGCAAATGCCAAGAAAGTAATGGGACAAAAGAAAACATTAGAAGCTCTTGGATATGAATGTGCTATGGTGTATGTAACCATTCCATTAGAAGATTCAATAGAATCAGATAGAAAGCGTGGTGAAGAAGGTGAAAGAACTATCGGACCAGAGCTTGTTACACAAAAATACAAAGAATTAGATAAGAGTATACCTCAATTAAAGAAGGCATTTGGTAAACTTTTTTTCGAGATAGATAATACTGTAAGGGAAAAGACACCACAAATAATACGTGGTGTGGAAAACTTTATTAAGAAATGGTCTAAGACTATGCCAAAGAATAGAGCTGCTAAAACTTGGATGAAAAATAACTAATGAATTTTAAACAGTACATAAAAGAAGGTCCAGGCAGTAAGAGTGAACCATGGGAAAAAGGGTTTAAAAGAAGAGTTGTAAAGACTACAAAGCCTGAACATAAAGAACAAGGATACACTTGGAGAATTAAAGGTAAAGATAGACCAGAGATCTCTATTAAATTATACAAGTCTAAACCAGATTTTGCTGAGTTTAAAAAGCAAATGAAGAGGGTGGCAGGACACGAATTCGGCGGATAATATGAAAACATATAAACAAATAGAAGCAATAGATGCAATATGCGAACAGCAATACCAAGATGAGGTTGTTGAGAAGTATGAAGGTAAAACATTAAATAACCCTACACGTTCACCTAAAGGTTCTGCATCTAAGTTCCATGTGTATGTAAAGAACGATAAAGGTAATGTTGTAAAGGTAAACTTTGGTGATCCTAACATGGAGATTAAGAGAGATGATCCTGCAAGACGTAAAGCATTTCGTGCAAGACATAACTGTGATCAGAAAAAAGATAAAACAACTGCAGGATATTGGTCATGTTACCAATGGAGAGGTAGCGCAAAGGTGGATAATTAATGTTAAGTTTTAACGAAAAGGTAAAAGAAGATACAGGCATGCGTGTAATAGATTTGCTTCCGAAGAAGGTGAAGCGAATGATATACAGACACCAACATCAAGATAAGTATAAAGCAGCCTTGCTTATGATGAAAGCATTAAGAAAAGATCCCGATGTAATCTCAAGAGGCTTGAGCAAACAAAGAATACAAGGAATAGCAGCTGATCATTTTGGGTTAGACCATAGAGAGTTTGCTAAGGTACTTGATCGTAAGACAAGATATGAAGAGAAAACTCCAGCAAGACCACAAGAAGATGATTCAGGTTGGGTAGAAGAGTATCTCACAGAAGGAACTACTTCAGCCTCTACTTATTTTGAACAAGTTATTGTTGCTTGTGCTAATGCAAAAGATTTGGACGCAGTCAAATCTGCTCCTGGTTATGCTGAATGGTTAGCTGAAGCAAAGAAAGATAGGAAATGGAAAACAGATGATACAACATTAAACAAATTTAGAATACAAATAAGAAAAATAGCTAAAAGTGGTTCTCAAGCTGGTCAATCATCTGAGAAGACTTCTGATTTATGGAAAACAGTTACGGGTAAATCCTCAGATACTTCTAAAGCAGATGTTATGTTAGATAAACACCAAGTATCTGTTAAAGGACCCGAGGCAAGATTAATGTCTGGTGTAAAAACAGAAAGCCTTGCTACATTACATGCAGCGTTTGAAACTATTAATGTAAAAGATTTAGGATTAGATTTAGAAAAAATTATTAATGATTTTGTATCTAAAGTAAAAACTGAAGGTGCAGAATTTAACTCTAGAACTCTTAAGAAACAAGATCCTAAAACATTATCAGCAACTAATAAAAAAGCATTTAAAGATTTACAAACACAAATAGATGTAAAAAAACTTGCCGAAGCTGCATTTAAAAAAGCTTTTGCTACAGGTCAAGGTGAATTTGCACAAGCATTCGCATGGGAAGCTATGAGTGGTCAAAAGAAATTTGTTAGTGCTGGTGTTGCAGATGCAATGTTAGTTTGGCCATATAATTTAAGGAGTGTGGTATGGCATCCAAACTTAAAGTTAAATCATAAGTATGTTACTGGAGTTGCAAAACAAATGAAATTTTCTGCTAATGTTAAATCGAATAGAATAGAAAAAACAATAGGTGGTGTAAAAACTAAAACAGGGTATACAATATCACAAACTGTTAGCTTAGCTATGAAAACTGCAGAAGAAGAATTTGATGATGCTAAAAATGAAAGCATAGATCAAAGAATGAATCTAGAGAATATGTTAATGGAAGGTAAGATTGACGAAGCTAAATTAACAGATATGCTTAAAGGTATTTGGCAAAGACTAAAGAATGCAATAGCAACAGCATGGGCTAAATTGACACAGATGATATCTAATCTTTTATCAGACTTGACAACAGCTATCAAAGGTGGTATGAATTCTTTATTATGGGCTTTTGAATTAGAACCAGTACTTAGCGTTAATACAAAGGTAAAATTTTAATGAATTTAAAGACACACATAACAGAAGCAAAGAATACTCACATGACTCACATTGAGGACATGGTGATTGACGGTGGTGTAGCCGGAGCACGGTCAGCTATCTTTGCATTAAGAGATTTAAGAGACATGTTAGCTGGTCATACAAATGACACTAAACAAGTTACAGTTAAATGGGACGGTGCACCAGCAGTATTTGCTGGTATAGATCCTAGTGATGGTAAGTTCTTTGTTGCAAAGAAAGGAATATTCAATAAGAATCCTAAGGTATATAAGAGCGTTAAAGATGTGAAAGCCGATACCTCTGGTGATCTACAAAAGAAACTTACAGTAGCATTTCAAGAATTAAGTAAACTTGGTATAAAGAAAGGAGTCTACCAAGGTGATATCATGTTCACTAAAAAAGACTTAAAGAAAACAACAATTGATGGGAAGAAGTATATAACCTTCCACCCAAATACTATAGTATATGCAGTACCCGTTGAAGCAGCAACAGAAATTATAAGAGCAAAGATTGGTGTAGTGTGGCATACTTATTACTCAGGCTCAACCTTTGAAACAATGAGTGCATCTTTTGGTGTAACCATTGGAGCATTTAAGACGGTCAGATCGGTATGGCAGAAGTCTGCTAACCTACCTGATATATCTGGTTTAGCCACATTATCTAAAAAGGATACAGATGAAATTACGAAACATATATCAAACGCTGGCAAACTCTTTCAGAAGATCGCCGCCAGTACGCTTAATGACGTGGCTGCAAATACAGATATTAATTTATATATCAATACCTTTCGCAATACGAAAGTTAGATCGCAAGAGGAAACGACAGATTCCAAAGCGTACGTTGACGAGCTCATCACATGGATATCATTACGTTACGACACCGAAAAAGAAAGGCTTAAGAGCGATGCTGGAAAGGATAGGAAAGAACAAGCGAAACTGGCAGCCTTAGAATTCTTCTCAGATGACAACAGAGATGGCCTTATAAGTATGTTTGATATGCAGAATGAATTGGTTATGGCTAAGAAAAAGCTATTAACTCACTTGGATAGTATGGATAGTATAAATACATTTATAAAGACTAAAGACGGTTTTAGAGTAACAGGAGCTGAAGGCTATGTTGCTATAGACCATTTAACAAACGGTGCAGTTAAAATTGTAGATAGGATGGAATTTTCCTATAATAACTTTAGCAAAGACATAATCAAAGGATGGGAGTCTGAATCACGATGAAATTAATAGAAAGAATAGTTAAAGAATATACAGAACCGCTAAACGAAGCTCGTGCGAAAAAATGGACAGACGCTGATAAATTTTGGTCTAAGAATATCACGGGAAAACTTGCTTCTAAAGGTAGTGGAAAATATGATATTACTGACATATGGGGTAGAGGGCCATACCCAGTCAAAAAGTATCAAGATGCTGCGGGAGGAGACCGCGAGGAATTTGGCGATCAAAATAAAAGACAGCATAATTTTTGGAAAAAGAGATATGATATTGAAATTACCGGTCAACACTTTGATGCTCTAGCAAAAAACGGAAGAGGAGCAGTTGTTCCATTATTATATAATAGGGGTGGTATTACACGAGATACTAAAGTCGTAAAGTTTAGTGATGGTAGTAAGACTATAAGTTATGTAGATTTTAATAAAAGTAAGCATAAAGTTTTTATATCTGGTGAAAACCAAGATATATATGATTGGTTTCTTGGTCCTGACTGGGCAAAGGATAATAACAAACCCAGTAAATTCTTTAAGGATAAATTAGGAGTTGAGTCGTGGAGAGTCACAATAAGAAGAGACGATCCAAAAAATTTACTAGCAATGGATGTTAATAACGCCGTCAATTCTGGGTCATTCTGGGTCGAAACAGAGCAGGATTATCTTAAAAGAGAACAAGGTTATACAAACAGTATGAGTCCTAAACAAGTAAAAGAATTAGATAGAACAATGGCCAAACAAGGATTCAAATGGGATGATAAAGCAGGTCGGTTTCCCGATCAATCTGGTGGTTCTTATGTTGATAGAAAAGGCAAAAGGCTAGATTTCGATAATTATAAACCATATTAGGATAAAGATATGAAATTAATAGATAGATTAGTAAAATCATATACTAAATACGATAGACCAGTAAGAGAAAACAGTATGGCAGCACGTAGAGCTGCAGCAAAAAGGGTTCATCATTCAGAGTTAGTAAAAGATATGGATCAATCTGCATTGATCGATTATCTAATGAAAAATCCAAAGGTTGCTAAATCAGCTGCAAAGGCAAAGGTAGATAGAAGTGATATATACTTTGATGATAACGAACTTGTTTTTGGTGACAAAACTGTTGCAAGGTTCAGCAGAAATGATAAAGTTTCAGATTTGATGCAAAAGGTAAAATAAATGTCATTGTATAGTTTTAAAGAACACTATCTTGAGGAGGCTGCGGCTGAAACAGTTACCCTAAACTGGGGTAGGTTTAACCCTCCAACTATTGGTCATGAAAAGCTTTTAGACGTATCTATGTCTAAAGGTTCTGGTGTACATAGAGTATACGCAACCCAATCCCAAGATAACAAAAAGAATCCCCTAGACTGGAAAACTAAAATTAAGTATATGCGTAAGGTATTTCCTAAGCACGCAAGACATATACTTATGGATAAGAGAGCAAAAACAATATTCGATGTTCTGACTATAGCACATGATGATGGCTTTAAGAATGTAGAGTTGTTTGTTGGCCAAGATCGATTAAAAGAATTCGAAACATTAGTAAACAAATACAATGGTGTAAAGGGTAGGCATGGTTTCTATGACTTTGTAAATATTAAAATACTAAGCGCTGGTGATCGTGATCCAGATGCAGATGGTGCGGAAGGTATGTCAGCCTCAAAGATGAGAGCTGCTGCGGCCGATAATGATCTTGTTGCATTTACAAGAGGTCTACCACCAAGATTTAGAGATGCTGAAGGACTGATGAATGCAGTTCGTTCAGGTATGGGTTTAAAAGAAGAGAAATCTTTTAGACAAGATGTAAAGTTAAAGAAGGCTTCAAATCTTCGTGAGAAGTTTGTGGCTGGTAAGTTATTTAATGTGAAAGATCCTGTGAAAACAAATGATGGCCAAGAAGGAGTTATAGATACATTAGGAGCTAATCATGTTAAAGTGAAGATGAAAGGAGACGGTGAGTTTAGAAACTTCTGGCTCCAAGATATATGTTTAAATAATTAGGAGATAAATTATGTCAAATTTGGCAGGTGTAACAAAAGATATGTATCCAGAAGGTACAGTAGCTACAGCTGAAGGTTTATTCGGACCACACGGTGAAGTAGTTTTAGGAGTTGCAGTGACTCAAGCAGAAATGGATGAGTTTAACGGAACAAGCTCGGACTTACCAGCGACTGGCGCTTCGGCTACCAGTAGCGCTAGTCCAAAACCTACAAAGGTAACAGCAAAATCCACAAAAGAAGAGATGGAGATAGCAGGCCGTGATATGGGCATTGAGCTAGATAGACGCAAGTCTAAAAAGTCTTTATGGGCACAATTAAAGAAAGTAATGAAATAAAACTTAATAAATATATATTATGGAATTGACTAAAAATAACTTCGAGTTATATGCAGCCTCGCATTATCAGAAAGATAAATGGGCAACTGATGAAGATTTTAAAGAAGACATATCTAGATTTAAATACATCAATAGATTAGTCAACAGGTATTATCGTGATGATGATTTAAAAGAACGATTGATACTAAACCATATTATCGTTTTAGGTAATGTGCTAGGACCATCAATATGTGCAGAGATATTAATGTCGAAGACACATCCGGTCTTACAAAGTATTATTAAAACCTTCTTGGTATATTTAAACTATTTACCAGAAGACGATTATGTTGAGGTTCCATTAGACTCAACTGTTATAGACGTATTAAGGAAGTTATGAGTCAATATTTAAAAGAAGGTGCTGTAGATTTATTCATTACGTATAAATTTGTTAAGCTACTTACCACACCTTGGAAAAAGACAGAGGCATTTGACGCAGGTGTAATTGACGCTAATGGAAAATTACTAGTTAAAGTAAAAGATCAAAGCTCAGCTCAAAAGAAAACTTATACTATATTCGAAAGATTAGTCTTTAACATAAAAAGAATTTTAGAGAAAGTACCATTCGGTAAATCTAGAATAGCTTCTTACGCTGCTGCGTTGTTTCTTCTCAAAGAAGAGACGGGCATGGAAGAAGCAGATATCCTCAAGGTGATTGAGGATTTGGGTCATAATACTTCAATTGATTTAAATGAAGAGTTCAAAGATCTTCGTGAGGGTCAGCACATGCTAAATCATGATTTAATGGAAAGTAAGAAAGGGACAATTGTGCATTTAGATGATATAGAACCAGTTGGGCAATTCGCTGGTGTTCCTATATATAAAACACAAGAAAATATTTTTATATCTGTAAACAATATATTATAAGTATGTACTTTCACACTTAGTGTGATATAATATATTAATTTAATGGAGTGACATGACGTCTATTTACGTAACCAAGCGCAGTGGTGAAACTGAGCCATTTAACATTAATAAAATTCACCGTGTTCTGGAATGGGCGTGTAATGATTTAGTAGGAGTATCGGTATCAGAGATTGAGATCCGTGCTAATGTACAATTATATGATGCCATGCAATCCACATCGATTCATGATCTCTTAATCAAATCCTCATCAGAGCTTATTACAGAAGCTACACCTAACTATCAAACAGTAGCAGCCAGGCTAATCAATTACAAACTCAAGAAGATTGTATATGGTGACAAGGACCCATGGCCACTCAAAGAAATCATTGATCATAACATTGAAGCTGGAGTCTATGACGCAGATATATTAAACATGTATTCTGATGCTGAATTAGATTATATCAATGAACACATATTAGACCATTCAAGAGATGATGACTTCACATATGCTGGTATGGAGCAGATGAGATCAAAGTATTTGGTACAGAATAGAAGTGATGGTACTATATACGAAACTCCTCAGGTGTTATACATTATGATTGCCATGACATTATTTGGTAAGTACAATGGTAGACGTATGAAATATGTAAGAGAATTCTATGATGCTATATCACAATTCTATATCTCGTTGCCCACACCTATTATGGCTGGTGTACGAACACCGACACGACAGTTTTCGTCATGTGTAGTACTCGAGACTAATGATTCACTAGACTCAATCAATGCAACATCAACCTCAATCGTTAAATACATTTCAAAGAAAGCTGGCCTAGGTATTAATGCTGGTAAACTCAGAGCGGTGGGTTCACACATTGGTGATGGATCTGTTGTACATACTGGTCTCATACCATTTCTTAAACTATTCCAAGCAAGTGTAAAGTCTTGTTCTCAAGGTGGAGTACGTGGTGGAGCAGCAACTGTTTATCTACCAGTATGGCATTATGAATTCGAAGACTTAGTTGTCTTAAAGAATAATCGTGGTACGGATGAGACTCGTGTACGTAATATGGATTATGCATTCCAATTTAATAAGCTGATGTATGAGAGACTATTAACTGGTGGGAACATTACTTTCTTCTCTCCTCATGATGTGCCTGGGTTATATGATGCATTTTTTGAGGATCAAGATAAATTTAAAGAGTTATATGAGAAGTATGAAAGGACCCGCAAGATCCGTAAGAAGTCTTTACCTGCTTTAGAAGTATTCTCTCAGTTCTTGACTGAACGTAAAGAGACGGGAAGAATCTATTTACAAAATGTAGATCACGCAAATACACATGGTGCATTCATCGAGAAGCAGGCCCCGATACACCAGTCAAATCTTTGTTGTGAAATTAATCTACCGAGCCATGGATTAGAATCATATGATGATGCAAACAAAGGTGAGATCAGTCTATGTACTCTCAGTGCAATCAATTGGGGATTAATTAATGATCCGAAGGACTTCGAGAAGTATTGTGATTTAGCTGTACGTTCTCTAGATGCTTTACTTGATTACCAAGACTATCCTATTGTTGCAGCTCAAAGATCAACCATGAATAGAAGACCATTAGGTGTAGGTATTATTAACCTTGCATACTTCTTGGCGAAGCGTGGATTAAAGTATGATGCTGATGCATTAGAAACTGTTGATGAATATGCAGAAGCTTGGTCATATTATTTGATTAAAGCGAGTGCAAACCTAGCAAAAGAGCGTGGTACATGTTATAAAAATCTCGAGACTAAGTACGGACATGGTATCTTGCCAATAGACACATATAAATCCGAGGTCAATGAATTAGTCAAACATAAGGAAAGAATGCCTTGGAAGTCGCTCAGAGCGCAGCTTTTAAAGGACGGTATAAGAAATTCAACATTAATGGCTATTATGCCAGCCGAAACATCAGCTCAGATAGGTAATGCCACAAATGGTATTGAACCACCTCGTGCACTTGTATCATATAAGCAATCCAAGGACGGAGTAATGGCACAAGTTGTACCACAAATACACAACCTAAAAAACAAGTATGATCTACTATGGGATCAGAAAGGACCTGAAGGTTATATAAAGATCATGGCTGTTATCCAGAAGTATGTAGATCAAGGTATGTCTATTAACACCAGTTATAATCCAGCTCAGTATGAAGATAACAAAGTTCCAATGAGTGATATGATGAAGGATCTTGTTACATTCTATAAGTATGGTGGTAAGCAATTGTATTACTTCAATACAAATGATATGGCAACTGAAGATGAGTCTAGCCAAGATTATACAAGAGAAGACTTTGATACACAAAAAGAGTATGATGACTATTGTGAATCATGTGTTTTATAGAAAAATATTCTATGAAACTATCACATTATAGAATAATTTTACCTTTTTAAACTATATGCGCAAAATAGTTCCATTTACAGTGTACAAAGTATATAAATTATGTTATAATAGTTCCATGTTATCAAGATTAGGTTATATATAAATAATTATGGAATTCTTAAATTACTTTACATTAGGGTTTATTCTTACCCTCGGGGTCATAGGATTGTTATCCAACGCCCTTTTCCCAATTTTCCTTAAACTAAATAATGAGCTAAATGAAAAGTTTAAGGACGAGAACCCTTCGAGACAAGGCTAAACTACTTTTTAAAAAACGACATAGGAGAATATATGTTAGATAAAATCACAAGCGGCGTTTCAGCTGCAACGGCTATTGCCATGTCACTAATCGGTTTAGCAATCATGCTACAAATCGTATTTGGTGGATCAGTACCTTTCTTAGGCGGTGACGTCATTGGTACAATTATTGGTATAGTTGCCCAGCTCGGTGATGCTGGTTTAGTAGGTTTAATTTCTGCTGCGGTATTGTGGAAGCTACTAACTCATGATGATGCATAACATTCATTCAATAATGAAGTGAGTTAAACGACGTAAAGGTAAAAGTAGGAGCACTTAACACGCGGGTTCAAATCCCGCCTCCTCCACCAAATAGATCTAAAATAGATTTATTTAATGGGGGAGATTCGGCATCGATTAGGTAGCAGAGCCGCTTGAGACTCGTCAGTCAACGAAGACTTTAAAATGAAAAATTAATCGGCAATCAGTCAGATTATTTGTTAGCTGCATAAAGCTAACTGAGGTTTTCTTCCGGAGTTCCTTATCACCAAATACTCCGGATCTTCTTTTTTATACATACCCATATGATAACCTTAACAGACGCTGCCGCTGACAAATTAAAGACTCTGATCACAGGGAGTAAGCAATTGCGTGTGTTAATCAAAGGTACAGGATGTTCCGGTATGGCATATCATTTAGAATATAATATAATGCAAACAGATATGGATGACTTGTTTATTGTAAAAGATATACCTATTGTAATTGATCGTAAATCACAAGTATATGTTGATGGTGCTGAGATAGATCATAAGACAAAAGGATTGAATGAAGGATTTGAATTCTCTAACCCTAAAGAAAAAGCAAGATGTGGCTGTGGAGAATCGTTCACAATATAGATGTACATTTAAGTATTATATGATATAATATACACATGAGTATAATGAAAGAACCATTAGGTGATGGTACAGCAAGAGTCACCAAATTCGAAGACTATCAGAAATATAAATTTGACAATCCAGAAACTATGTGGATGGAAGACTATCCGTCAATTATATTCCCTGACTGCGTGAGAGATATACATATAACTGAGGATAAAGAATGAATATATTTTATTTAGATAAAGATGCAAAGACTAGTGCAGAGATGCACCTTGACAAACACTGTAGTAAGATGCTTGTGGAATACGCACAGCTTATGTCTACAGCCCATCGAGTATGTGATGGCACAGAATATTATGACAAGAATAAAATAGGTTCTAAGATCAAACGCTGGCGGCATGAGGAAGATACACTATATAAAGCTTCACATGTTAATCATCCAAGCAATGTGTGGATTCGACAAAGTATAAATAATTACGCATTCCTCTATGAGATGTGGTGCCATCTACATGATGAATTTGTTATACGCTATGGCAAAGATCATATGTCATACGTAAAACTCAAAGAAGTATTAAAGAGCCCACCACGTAATTGTGGTGACAGTCCATTTACACAACCGACTCAAGCCATGCCTGACGATGTCAAGCATAGTGATTCAATCACTGCCTATAGAAATTATTATATGAAATATAAAAAACATATAGCAGCATGGAAGACGGTTACACCAAGTTGGTATACTATATGAAGAAATCAGTATTTAAAATAAACACAAAAAATCATCTAGACAAAGATCTATTCTTTGACGAAGGTGTAGACATAGCAAGATATGATGTGGTCAAATATCCACAATTGCAAAAGTTATATGAAAAGATGTTATCGTTCTACTGGACTCCAGATGAAATCGATGTTACAAAAGACAAGATTGATTTTAATAAGTTGACGAAGAATGAGCAACACATCTTTACATCCAATCTCAAAAGACAAATCTTATTAGACTCAGTACAGGGCAGATCACCCGACTTGGCATTATTGCCACTCGCAAGTAATCCTGAATTAGAGTTATTGATTGAGACATGGGCATTCTTTGAGACTATCCATTCAAGATCATACACACATGTCATACGTAATACATATGCTAACCCGTCAAAAGTCTTTGATGAGATTACTTCGATACCAGCAATATCCGAGTGTGGTAATGCAATCTCAGAACATTATGACAACCTGATCAATTATAAGGGCCCTCACGGTAGCTCTAAGCATAAAAAGCTGTTATATCTCTGTTTAATAAGTATATACATATTAGAAGGGATACGGTTTTATGTGAGCTTTGCATGTTCATGGGCATTCGCTGAGTTAAAGCAAATGGAAGGTAATGCAAAGATTATTAAGTTAATTGCAAGAGATGAGAACTTGCATCTTGCAGCATCGCTAAATATTATACGTACTCTTATTAAGGAAGATGAGGATTATGTGAAGATTAAAGAAGAAACACATAATGAAGTAATGAATCTATTTGAAGATGCGTTAGTACAAGAAGAGGAATGGTGTGATTATTTATTTGGCAATGGTTCAATGATTGGATTAAACGCTGACCTCTTGAAAGAATATGTGCGTTGGATAGGAGCAAAGAGAATTAAGTCTCTAAATTATGCAGTACCATTCCATACACATTTACATAACCCACTACCATGGACAGAGAAATGGATTAGTGGAGGAGCAGTACAAGTAGCTCCGCAAGAAACAGAAATAACGTCTTATGTACTCGGTGGAGTTACACATGACGTCAACAATAAATCATTTGAGGGATTAAGTTTATGAGTATAGCAGTAGTGTGGTCTAAAGACGATTGTATATATTGTACAAAAGCAAAAGACTACTTAAAGAAAAAAGGTATTAATATAGAAGAGAGAAATGTGCAATCAGGTGACTGGACTATGACACAACTTCAAAAAGCAGTTCCAAATGCAAGAGCATTTCCACAGATCTTTATTGACGGTAAATATGTAGGATCATATGACAAGATGATGGCACATGTTCAAGTAGGAGAATTAAGTTTATGATATGTCACGAATGTAATAGTGAACCATTTGAGGTTGTCATTAAAGAAGAATTAGGTTATGAACATGAAGTAGCTGAGTTTGAAATTGAAGTAACACATTGTCCATTTTGTGGTTCTAATTTAGAATGGGCTAAGCGTGGAGGATATGATGCAGACGAATACGATAACGATGAAGACCGATTGGACGTATAATGGTGTTCTATTCACTTCTGATGACGTTATGGATTGGTATGGGTTTGTGTATCGTATTACCAATCTTTCTAACGGACACGACTACATAGGAAGAAAGTATTTTAAAACCGTAAGAAAGCTCAAGCCGCTTGCGGGGTTTAAGAGAAAACGCAAGGTCACAAAGGAAACTGATTGGCAAGAGTATTGGGGATCAAGTAAGAGATTACTAGAAGATATAGAGAAGTTAGGTAAAGAGAACTTCAAACGTGAGATCATATGTCTATGTGAAACACGTGGTGATACAAACTATATGGAAGCAAAAATTCAATTCGATGAAGAGGTTCTATTGAACCCTGAGAATTACAATGGTATTATAGCTATCAAGCTTGGATACGGTTCTGTAAAAAATTTATCAGAAAAGTATGTACAATCTAAACAAAACATGTTATAATATACACAGTATATTTAAAAGGATAAATTATGGTTTTAGTTGATTTTAATGGTTTGGCTATCGGTTCTATTATGGGACAGCTTAGTCATGGTGAAGAGCTTAGTGAGAATTTAGTTAAACATATCATTCTTAATAATCTAAGAGTGTATCGTAACAAATACCCAGAGTCAAAGTATGGCAAGATAGTCATTTGTTGTGATAGTTACTCTTGGCGTAAAGATGTATTCCCTGAGTATAAAGCTCAGCGTAAAGCAAATCGTTCTACAGATAAACATGATTGGCCAATGATCTTCGACTTAATAGAAGATACTCTTAATGATCTACGTACTAATTTCCCTTATGCTGTTATTAAGATAGACAGTGCAGAGGCTGATGACATCATAGGTGCATTAACTGTACACAAGTCCATGCCTCTTATTGGTGAGGATGTAGTTATTATATCTGCTGATAAAGACTTTATTCAATTACAATCACATGGTCATGTCATACAATGGTCACCTATGTTTAATAAAATGATTAAGGAAGATAATCCTCGTCGTTACTTATTCGAACACTTACTTAAAGGTGATAGTGGTGATGGTGTTCCTAATGCTAACTCTCACGATGATGTATTTGTGACAGCGGCAAGACAAACACCTATGACTAAAAAAGCTATAGACAAATACTGGGATAATCGTGATGATCTAGAATCTATTATGAAGCCTAATGTCTATCGTAACTTTATGCGTAATGCTCAAATGATCGATCTTGAGAATACCCCAGATGGTATACGTGAGGCAGCTATAAATAAGTACGAGAATTATGATTACCCTGCTCGCTCGAATATACTTACGTATCTAATAGAGCATCGTATGAAAATGTTAATCGATTGTGCTGGAGAGTTTTGAGCGACGAAGAATTATTAGAGTTCATGAGTTATTTTAAAGATGAATTACCTGACCCTGACCATCATCCACAGAAAGTTATGTGGTTATATAAATGGTGGAAGAGTATAGTTATAAGGAATAGAGATGCCGACATATGATTTTAAAAGTAATAAGACTGGTAAAGAGTGGGAAGACACGATGTCTTACAAAGATCTTGATCAGTATTATATAGATCATGATTGCCAACAAGTAATTAATAAACAACCTAAGGTAATCTCAGGTGTTAAATCTTTATGGTCACAAACAGATGATGGATTTAAAGATCGTATGAGTGAGATCAATAAGGTGGCAGGAAGAGACGGAATGAAACAAACTGACTACGATAGATAATGTTTAAACATGAACCCATTGATTTAGGTTATAATGACCTAACAACTACAAATGACGGTGGTAGAAAATATCAAACACCTAAAGGTAACTATCCTTCTATAACAACTTTACTTGGTAACCTAAGTAAGAAAGCTATTATGGAATGGAGAGATCGTGTAGGTCATGATGTAGCAAATCAAATATCTAGACAAGCAGCAGGAAGGGGTACAGCAGTTCACCAAGTATGTGAAGACTATGTGAACAATAAACCTGACTATGCAAAAGACTTGATGCCTAATATCTTGCATGACTTTAAGAGAATTAAAAATATACTAGACACAAGAATAGGCACAGTATATGGACAGGAGTTACCATTGTATTCTGATCACTTAGGAGTTGCAGGTCGAGTTGACTGTGTAGCAGAGTTCGATGGTAAACCGTCTATTATAGACTATAAGACAAGTAGAAAGACCAAGAAAAAAGAATGGATCCACTCTTATTTTATGCAAGAATGCTTTTATGCTATTGCCTGGGAAGAGAGAACTGGCATTCCTATCACACAATTGGTAACAATTATCTCTGTGGATGACGCAGAACCTCAAGTTTTTATCGAACACCGTGACAACTGGGATAAGGAACTCGTACAAGTCATACAACAGTACAAATAGTACTGGTCCAGATGCGCGAAAAATAGCCGCACCCTGGCACCATAAGTTTCCACACAAGCGGTGCTTTTTATGATATAATATACCTATATCAAATAAAAAAGGAAATGTTATGAAAGTAGGAAATAGATTAAAACAAGGTACAAGAGATCAAAGAATCCAGGACAGACACGCACGTCTTGTTGCTCAAGTTAATCAACTTCAAGATGACAATGTTCGTCTTCAAAAACAAGTTGATTCTAACAAAGCAGCTTTTGATTGGGCAAGATGCCAAGCTCATATCAATAGGCTTATTGCAGATCGTAACCAGCTTAGAGCACAACTTGCTGCTGTTACTTCATAAATAAGCACACTATTTCTGTGACTATAAAGTTACACAAGCGATCAAAACTATGATATAATATATACATATTAAATAATAAAGGAGTCAAATATGACATCAATGGAAATACTAGAAAAATACGAATCACCTTCAAACGAAACTTCTTTCGCTAAAGGTATACCTATGAAATATCTTAAACTTATGCAATCATCATTGTTATACTTTGATAGCTTAGAAGGTGTTAAAGGTTTTAGATATTGTTTTAGAGGTAAGTCTAAGCCTGGTTTTAAAAGACCACAAGCTTGGTGCCCTAAGCCACACGCAGATACTTTTGCGATTTACGAGAGGAGTTTATAATGGCACGTTCAAAAGAAGCGCAAGACTTTATCGATGCTAATCCTGACAAGTTCAGGGTTGTGTCACCAGAGGAGACTGCCAAGACTTTAGAAAAGCAAAGCGGCGGTTATTTTAAAGGACAATCAGTAATGGGTCCATCTAAGAAGAAAGGAAAATCATCATGAATAATAAAGAGCATAACGAAAATATGGAATCAATCAGATCATCTTACGACAGCATTATGAAGAGTGGTTACTCTATCATGGGTGTCATGATTCTTTGGATTGGAATTGAGATTGGCATGTTATTATGAAGAATTTCATTATCATCATGTTAGTTGTTGTTAATTTTATTATTTGGAGTCAAGTATAATGTGGATTAAAGAATCAAAGCGTAAGACAATTGATACACTCGAAGGTATTCGTTTAAGATCAGCCAGACTATGGTTAGACAAAGATGGCTTCCATCCTTTCCTAGATCAAGACACACTCATCAAACCAGACTTACAGAAATCCATGGGCTGTAAGTATAATGAATTACCTAAGGAAGCTTGGGATACCATGGACAGATACGATGAATCAATAGCAAAAAGGAGTATATATGCTACGTGAAATAAAAGATAAAATTATACTAACTGACTGTGATGGAGTTCTCCTTGATTGGGAGTTTCATTTCTATCGTTGGTTAGAGAAGACTGAAGGTCTACATAGATTAAGTGATGACTATAACGTTGCGAAAGCAGTTGGAGTTGCACAGAAAACTGGTTCAAGATATGTCAACTTGTTCAACAGATCAGAAGAAATGAAGAAGCTATCACCATTACGTGATGCGATTAAATATGTCCGCAAGCTGCATGAAGAGCATGGATATATTTTCCATGTCATTACTTCTCAGACTAATTGCAAACTTGCACAAGAGTATCGTAAAGAGAACTTGCGCAATGTATTTGGTGATGTGTTCGAAGGGTTTACTATTCTCAACACTGGTCAAGACAAAGATGAAGTCTTAGTCAATGATTGGGGTGGATCAGAATGTTGGTGGATAGAAGACAAAGGTGCGAACATTAAAATGGGTAACGATGCTAGTTTAAACAGTATCCTTATCGATCATGCATGGAACAGAGATTGTGAATATCCTTGTGCTCGTGCAAGAACTTGGAAAGATGTTTATAATATTATTGAAGGAGATATATAATGGTAGTTTCAAATGCACAAGAAAGAGAGCAACACTTAAGATCACATAATCAATTTTATGTAGCAGGTTGGGTAGCGAATGAACAATGTGAAATTCCACAAACTTTACCAGAATCTTGTAGAGATAATCCTGTTATTAAAAAGCAATATGAAGATTACATTGCTGGTTATGGTGATTGTGTAGCAAACGGAGAATGCTTAACTGCTGGATATGAACAGTTCTACAGTTAATTTTTTGTATAAATAAAGCTATATCACATAGGATAATTTAATGTCTACGACAGAAAAGTTAGAATTGTTGGAGTCAAAGCTTCAGCATATGGGTATGATGGGACAGTGGTATCAAAGATATGATATATCTGAAGCTGCTGAAGAATCAAAAAAGATTATTAAAGAATTGAAAACAGATTTACACGAACCGTGTGGTATGAGTAGGAAATAGTGGAGGTAACTATGGCGTTGCTGGAAGATATAGTTGATTTTTGTAAGAAGGAATTGAATATACCCCAAGAGATCTTGGTATCTGTTGAGGTTGAAGATATATCAGAAGACAACGTTAAAGGTTGGACTACTGATTCTGCTGAAGATGATGAGTACGATATTGAAATAGATACACGTCTTAGTTTCAAAGAAACTATCTTAACTGTGTGCCACGAGATGGTACATGTTCAACAATTACATGAAAACCGTGAGCTTGATGAAAATGAAGCTTACGAAAAAGAGAGCATATTATATAAAAACTATATAAATAACTCTCAGTAGTCACAATCCCTACTTAAAAAAGGATTTTTTTTGTTTAAATAAAAAGGAAAGTAATATGTTTAAAAAACTACTAGTCGCGACGGCGGCAATGGCAGTATCCGCAACTTCGTTTGCAGGTATTAGTCTTTCGGGTTTATATGAGGGTACCTTAGATTCACATGGTACATACGCTCAAGACATTCATACTACAATGAAGGGAACTGCAGGTGCGTCTAGCGTAACCGTTGTTCTTGATAAAGACTTCGCCGTAGATGATATGTGGGTAGAGAGCACAGCTGGTGTTCTTACTCTAAAGATTGGTGACTGGTCAGGTGATGATCCTGATGTCACGAAGATTGGTGTAACAACTACTCTTGGTGCATACACGGTCGGACTTAACCAAGTAAGTGGTGGAAGCACTACTATTGATGCAAGTGGAACTATTGGTGGTATCGCAGTTGCAGTAACTGATGTTGCGGCAGAAACAAGAGAAACTACAGCATCAATTACATCTGCTGGTGTAACCGCTAAAGTGGTACACAACAAAGTCACAGCAGGACACAATTCAGAAATTACGGTTGGTACAACTGTTGCTGGATTAGGTCTTGAAGCAGTTATGGATAGAAACGCTGGAGCAACGAATGACAATGAAGTATCTGTCTCACGTGCTCTTGGTACTCTAGGTACTCTTAAAGGTACTTGGAATAAGACTGACGCAGCAACTCCTGTAACTACGAAGACTGTAGAGTTAACTCGTGGTATATGGACTGCATCGTGGTCACAAGTTGATAGCGCTGATGCTACAACTTCACTTAAGGCAAGCTTATCGTTTTAAGTAAGTAACGAATCGGGGGACTCTTCCTTATTATGGTCCCCCACCTTAAATCATTGGAGACATTATGAACAATACTAAATTAATGAACGAATACTACAAAGACGACGGTAGTGTTGCTAAGGTATATCAGGTCGTAACAGGAATGGACGGTGAACGTTCCTATTTTTCAATAACATATAAAGATCCAGATGGTAACAGGATCATGCGAGAAGATTTTCCATACAAAGCATTACGCTATGTCGAAGATGCAGCAGAGAACTGGACTAAGGGTATCAAATTATTAAAGGGATAACATGGCAGATTTCGATTTCGGTTTTACTCTTGTAGATGAAAATGAATTAGATGTTGCACAAACAGCAACAGCTTCAGCAGCAGAGGCATCAACAACACAAGACAAACTAGACAAACTATATAATGCTATCGGACCATTACTCAATAACTTAAAGGCTAATCCTGAGAAGGAATATATTAAATGGCCGAATCGTGTTGAGAAGGTAGAGGCATTTGAAACACACATACAAAAAATATACAAAGGATAGTATGTACTTTACACACTATCTATGTTATAATATATCTAACACACACTAAATAGGATTTACATTATGGCAAAACGTAAGATGAGTGAAGAGCAAAGAGCTGCGGCAGCAGCTAACCTAGCGAAGGCTAGAGCAGCTAAAAAGCCTGCATCATATAAAAGTATAGCACCTAATGTTGTAGCATTAGATGATGACCATGGCTTATCTCTAGTTAACGTGAAGAGATATATCAAAGCAACCACAGAAAAAATGGCAGCATTAAGACGTGGGATCCAAACCAATGAACGAGGTGCAATTGCCAAGTATGAATCGGCAAGGGTATACAAAAACCATTGTCAAACTTATCTAAGAGAAGGTGTATGGTCTCTTGACTTCTATGGTGAGAACGAAGAGAAGCCAATCTATTGGGCAACTCTTACTCCAGCATATGACAAGAACGGGATTCAAAAATGAGTGAGGATCTAAATAAGAAAGCATTCTCAGGTTTAGTTGAAACATATGTACGTACTCACAGAGGCTGTTCATACATGGATTCAGTTATAACAGTATGTGAGGACAACGAGATTGACATTAGAGACAGCAAAAAACTGATCTCAAAGGAGATAGTGGAACATATTGAGTATGAAGCAAAGGAACTTAACCTACTGCAAGGTGGACATACAGCGATGTTGCCTATATGAGAATGACTGGATATGAGGCTTTCACATTACATAACGCAATTAACCTCCACTTCAATGGATCTTACGATTGCTTTAAGTATAATTTTAAAACTAACGTAACTGAAAAGACGTATTGGAAAAGGCCAGACAAGTTTCAGTTAACAAAGATTGGTAAAAGGTTTAAGAGTAAAGATGATATTATTATGTACTTTGCTGCACATCAAGTAGCAGGTAATAAGTATAGTGGTGATATGATCAGAGACGAAGAGACTTATACCAAGTTCCTAAAAGTTATAGATAGTATGTCTTATATGTTTAGGAATGAACTAGAAGAGATTTCAGATGTAAAGTTTGATGACCTCTTGGAGATAGAAGATACATATCCAAGAATAGTCCAGCTTCATCTCGAAGGCACAGTTTCATTAGAGACTGTGTGTATAATAAACCGCTTGACTGGGTTTATTGATAGGGCAAACAATCAGATCACAGAGACTATCTTGTGGCCGGATTTGTTTACAAAGATATCAAAGTATCAATCTTTCTTAAAGTTTGATGACAATAAGTTTAAAAATATTATTGTTGATATCTTTAAATAAGTATGTACTTTTGCAAAAAGTATGTTATAATATACAATGATACAAATTTATACTAATAATTAAAGGAGATGTACAATGAGTTTTGCAGACTTAAAGGCGAAAGCTAATGACATGAGCGCATTAGTTGGTGCGGCCGGAACAGGCACCACAGAAAAGAAATCATATGGCGACGACCGTATGTGGAAACCATCAGTAGATAAAGCAGGTAACGGTTATGCTGTTATTCGTTTCTTACCTACAGTCGAAGGTGATGACTTACCTTGGGCAAAATACTGGGATCACTTCTTCCAAGGACCGACTGGACAATGGTATGTTGAGAAATCACTTACTACTATTCAGAAGGACGATCCAGTATCTGAGATGAATTCTAAACTTTGGAATACAGGTATTGAAGCTGACAAAGATTTAGCACGTAAGCGTAAGCGTAGATTACACTATGTGTCAAACATCTATGTGGTTTCGGATCCTGAGAATCCTGAGAACGAAGGTAAAGTATTTCTATATACTTACGGTGCTAAGATCTTTGAGAAGATCATGGATAGCATGCAACCTAAGTTTCAAGATGAATCACCAGTTAACCCATTTGATATGTGGAAAGGTGCTAACTTTAAAATGAAGATCGCTAATGTTGCTGGTTACAGAAACTATGACAGATCTGAATTTGCTCCTGCTGAAGCCTTGAATGCAGATGATTCTGTGTTAGAAGGTATCTATAACAAGCAGTATGCACTAAGTGAGTTTACTGATCCAACATCATTTAAATCTTACAGTGAACTTAATCTTAAGTTGACACGTGTGTTAGGTGAGGAAGTAAAGATGGCAGCAGTCGAAGATGATGCTCCATTTAATGATGCACCTGCAATGTCTGATCCTGTTGCAACTGCAGCAGATCCAATCGCAAGAGCGGATTCGGACAATGATGACACTATGAGTTATTTTGCTAAACTAGCAGCTGAAGCTTAAGAGTTAATCAGTTATTGAGAAGGGGACGAAAGTCCCCTTTTTTTAGAACCAGTTTCCGGCACCATTACCACCGAATGTGGTATGACGTTCATATGCTTCTGATGTAGCACCACCCCATGATGGCTCATACGAATTAAATATTTTTATTTCACTGTTTGTGGTTGTAGTTGAGCTATCATTACCTGTTACAAGTATTGAACCATCACTGGAATCACTAGGAGTTATAGAGTCTTCAATTTTCTTAAACCAGGTTGGAACCATATCAAATTTCATCATAGGACCGTCAGCAGTTGAAAAGCTCATGTTGCCAGTCATTATTTGTTGAAGTTGAAGTTGTCTAGCAGACATTCTTATGCCATTGCGGTTATAGATATCTGGTTCAACATAGCTTCCAATTTTGGCAATATTAGATTTTAAAAACATATCAGGCACTCTTGGAGGTGGCATAGTACTAATTGGTGGTAAACCTTTTTCTTTCATAATAGCATCTAACTCTGATTTTTTCCATCCCTTTGCTATTAACGCTTTATAAACTGCTTGTCTTCGTGCCCCGATTGGTGTTCCGTTTAGTAACACAAAAGCTTGATCTCTATTTCTCATTCTTTGTATGCCATCCATCATTGAGTTTGGAGCATTTGCTATATCAACTGCATTCATCATTTTAGCAGAAATTAATTCAGAAGGTGCAGTTATTCCACCAGTAGCTATAGGTGGATGACGAGTTGCATCTGTCATTACAGGAGTTTCTCTTTCCATTTCATCCATCTGAGACATGGCACTAGACCATTGCATTAATTTATATCCAGCATATGCTGCTAATAATATGCCTCCCCATACAGGAGCACTAAACGCAGCACCACCAAGACCAACAGCCATTAAACCTCTTAATGCAAAAGAACCTAATGTTCTACCTGCTGCACTTGCACCAGCACGTATAAGCATTGCTTTAGCTGCTTGGAATAATGTCTTCTTTAATATTTTTTTCGAAACCCAATTAGCAATACTATATCCTATCCAAACGTTTAATCCAGTATTTACTGCACTTAATGATTTATCCAGCATGCTGTTTACAGTAGAATCATCATTCGGTGAACCTCCAGGTGTTGCTTCTTCAGCAAATTCTTTTTCTGCTTGAGTAGAATCGTTAAGGAATGATGTAGCAACTATAGCTGCAAGTAAAATTGGCCACATTCTAGGATTTTTGGCCATTGCTGCTTGTTTTGCTGTTAATGGTCTACCTTTAAAAAGATTTTTACCAAGCAAGCCAAATCTTGCCATCATAGTTCTTTTAAATCCAAATTTAGTTCCAATACCTAAAAACTTTTTGATCTTCTTCATTTTTAGTAATAGAGCTGCACCAATTCCAGTACCACTTGCTCCGATAAGACCAGCAGTTAAAGGACTCATTCCATCTTTACCATCATCAACAATATCAGCATCTGATATATCAAAACCGTCAAAGCGACTACCAAATCCAGCAGCAGTTGCTCCTGGTCCCTTAATGCCTTCTAATCGTTTTTCATTTGCATCGCGTATTGCTTTTAATCTAAATTTCTTATCATCAATAAGCTTCTTCTTATCAAGCTTAAAGCTATTATTCTGGACTCCAATTAATGTTTTTTGGTTTTCAATTAAAGACTCCCAGAACTGCATTTGACCAGCTAGAATATTTTTAATATTCTTTAATAATTCAACCATTGATTGTTGACCATCACCAGTAGGTGCATTACCTGTTTTTCTATCAACAATAGTCTTAGCCTGGCCAGCTAAAAATCTACGCTGAAAGTCTTGAGCTCCATCAATGATATTAGATTGTTGTTCACCCGCTACTTCACCTTGCGCAGCTATTTTCTCTTGGCGTTTAGCTTCTTCTGATTCTCTCAGTCTATCGCGTGTGCTGAGAGCATTCTGTTTTCTTAACAGACTTACTACTTCACCGAGTAATGCTTCTTGTGTTTTAGCCATTTCGTTTTTTTATCCTTTCGTTTTCTTCTTTAACATGCTGTTCCAAAAGAGAAAGATAAATCTCCCTTTCCCATGGTATCATATTATCCAATTCATCTAACCTAAAATTATGTTGTGTCATCAACTGAAAATTAAGTTTGTAATAATGCGATATGCTGTTATGAGAAAGGGCTACTGAAAAAAATCAGCTAATCCATTTAACTCCCTCTCATGGCCATGACCACATTTACTACAATCATATTTCAATTTATAATTTAGATAAGGTGCTTTAGACAATACCTCTGCTATACTTTGAAATTGATCAGTACTTAAACTTTCAACAAACTCAACAACTTCCTTTTTTGCAACATCTTTAGTAGAATGAATTTCTTCACCACTATAAATTGTTTCAATAGATTTTGCAACCATTTGTATGACAGCTTCAGTTTCAGTCTTACTATCTGAAGAACTAATTCTATCATTCATGGTAGCCCATTTTAAATCAACACTTATATCATCTGTTAATTTAATATGTGTATCTATTGGTTCCTCTTCATCCAAATTTGCTACATTTAATTCATCTAGATTAATTTTAACTTCGTTTGTGTGATCACAAGTTTCGTTTTCACACTTCATATTCAAGGTAATGCCTTCACCTACAGATTTACTTCTTAAGGTAACAAACATAAACTCAATATCAAACGTTGTTAATTTATCTAAATTTACATTTGATTCTACACATGTCTTTATAATGTCAATAACTGATTTCTCAATTTGATTTTCATCTTGACTTTCAAAGGCAATTAATAAAATCTTCTCTTCTTTGACCACGTATGGTCTGTATGTTACTGTTTCCCTTGTTGAGGGTATAATCATATCATACTTTGGTGTTACTAACTTAGGTAACATATCAATCTCACTCCATATTAAAAATTAAAATAATCTATCAAACGTACTTAATGTATCTCTTCCTATTCCTAGCATGCGTCCTATTACATCTTCGAACCCATCTACTAATCCAACACTCTTAAAATTATCGTATTCCCATGTAATACTTAATTCTAATAAACCTTCATTTCCTTCACTTAATTCTATTGCTCCAACCTGTATAGGATATGCATTCATTAATTCAATTGTATATCCAGGAACTACATCATTAGATGCACTCAATTGTTGTATTGTTACATCAGTTGAATATTCTTTTTTATAAAATGTTTTATAATGTGCAGTTCTAGTATCGACAATCATCTCTTGCCACATATCAAAATACTTTTTAATATAATAATCATTTGTCAATAAGAATGTCATAGTAACTTCATCAGTTGCAGCTGAATAAGGTTTCTTTGTATTGTGATGATTATGCGTAGCTTCAGTTGTAATAATTCTTTTTCCAGGCATTGTAACTGATTGACACAATAAAAACATATCTCTTGGATCTTGTATAAAGTCTCCAGCATTTACCCCTTGACCAGATATTAAATTACTTAATAAATTAGCTGGATTAAATCCTAGTAAGCTATTCATACTTCTAGCAGGATGAGTAATATACACACCAAATCTGTTTCCTCGTGCTACACCACCTCTACGGTTAATTGTAGACTTCATTGTATCTATGCTTACTGGTAATGACATTATCCGTATCCTCTCTTAGAATCTGCCCAAACTGTGCCAGTACTGGCTCCCTTGAATGAGGCTGTTTTTAAAAATATTGCTATATTCCATTCCGCTGCATTTACTTTCATAATATTTGATGTTACATTTTTTGTCAGGTAATGTTTAAAGCACGGTTTAAAATATTTATAATTCTTTGTTGCCATTAATAACTTATAAGTTATTTTAAATCTAGTTGTTGCATTAAATTTTTGATTAGATGCAGTATCATTTAATTTATCTAAAAAGATCGCACGAACTTTAGGTGGTAAGTAATGTAAGTTAATACCATAGAAACCACCCTTCGCAGGACCCACAACAATCGTTAATGGGAATGTATCATAGTAAGGCAACGTTGCTTTAAGCTTTGGATCATACGTGTACATTACCATATCACCGGGAGAAGCTTGAGCTTGTGTTCTTAAACCTTCATCTTTTAACATTTTTCCAGGGCCTATCTTACCAAGCTTAGCAACATTCTTCGAAAACCAATCAGTTGCTTCTTTGCTTCTTGTAGCTAATCCTTTCTTGAAAGCTTCCGCTTCTAACTTGTCAAATAAATTAGCCACTAAATGTCTCCATTAATTGAGGTCCGAATACCACCATAATATATGCTATGATAGCCATCGCAGCTATACCACCTAATAAGAACTTTATTTTAAAATCATCCACCATCATTTTAAATCCTATTATTTCATTCCCTAATATTCTTAGAGATAATTCTAGCTTGCCTTCGCTTTGATCTTCTTCTTTCATAACTATATTTATACTCTTTTTTTAAGTGATTTCCATATTCTTTTACCAACCTTTGTCTTGCTTGCTTTAAACTTCATTGACATTGTGCGTATACCCATTGCTTCTAATTCTTTCTCAGTCCATATTTGAAATTCATATCCACGTTCATCACAGAACTTCTGAGCATACTTCCACTTAGATACATTCTTCATATAAGTTAATGCTTCGTTAAGTTTTTTACGTTTAGGTGGTTGTGTTTGTGGTGATGGTTTGATCTCGACTAAGAGAGTACGGCCACTTGTAGTTCTTATAGTGAGGTCAACATAGTATCTGTGAGCCTTATTATCTGTTGAACATATATAACCTATAACAGTTTCTTCTGAATTCCACCACTTCACCCAACTTGCATCGTCCATATACCTAAATGCATTACGTTCCCATAATGATCTGTAATGTATTTTGTTTGGATCACCTTTATACTTAGCAAGGTTCTTAGGTTTCCATGATCCAGAATATGTTTTTTTCATACAACTATTTATACAAACCCGTATAAATAAGTATATAACAAACCAAAGGAACAATTATGGCATTCGAAGAAGGACATGGCGCAGAAGCAGGGTTATTAGGGCACGACACAATGAGAGGAAGTCACAGGTTTGACGGATTTCAACATTACAAATATCCAGAAACAGTAGGTAATGATACTTATACTGACGGTGTAAATTTTAATAGTAATGAAACCAGTGAATATGCTATTCAGCGTATGAATAATATATCTCAAACTACGAGTGAACCGTTTATGATGTTTGAGTTTATGAAAATAAATCAAAGAGATCAAGATTACGAAGACAGATACCAAGCAGCAGAAAAATCATATGTAGATGCTGTACATGCTAGTCAAGCTTATAATGATTTACTTGAGCAATATCCTACAGCACTAGGGGATAATACAGAAGAAGATCTTTCAATTAAAAACCAACTAGCTGCAGCTAAGAAAGCGGCAGAAGACAGCATGAACGTTCAAACTCCTGTAAATGGTTTTATGTCTATTGGTTTAGAAGCAAAAAGAAGCTACACTGGTTCAATATGTTTATATATGCCAACTGATATTCAAGTAAATGATACTTTAACTTATACTGAAGATACACGAAAATTTGGTGGACTTTTAGAATCCATTCGAAATGGAGATGGAATTGGAGATGTTGATGACAATCAGGCAGTAAACACTACTACAATAACTGCTGTTGCAGCAGGTCTTGGAAAAGTACTGGGAAAAAAAGGTGCCGCGATGATAGGTGGTTTGGTTGGTTTTGGTGCCGGTGATATTTTTACTGCTGAAGCACAAAGATCATTAGGAAGAAAAGGAAATCCAAACGAATACGCAGCTTATACAAATACAAACTTAAGAACATTTACATTCACTTGGACTCTGTTACCGGATTCAGAATATGAATCTAAACAAGTGGCAGGCCTTATTAAATTTTTTAGAATGTCTGCTCATGCAAAAAAGAATGGTCCATTAAAAATAACTGTTCCTGATGAAGTTATAACTTCATTTCACGGTGCAAGAGATATGATTCAATTGCCACCAACATTTATTGAATCTGTAGGTGTAACATATAATCCAAATGTATCTTCATTTTTTAGAAGAAACAATTCACCTGTTGAAGTCGGACTAACAGTAACACTTAAAGAAATAGTTCCAATTTATACTGATGATGTGAAGAGGGGATTATAATATGTATTTTAGATCAATAAATAACGTAGCAATAGATGTAGACGGATCTGGTAATTTAGACGTATTAAAAAACTTAACAGCTAGAGCTAAAGTTTCAGATAATTTACTTAACAATTCTGGATTTTATCAAACTATAGAAGTTATAGATGGCGAAAGACCAGATCATTTAAGTACAAGATTATATGATACTGATATATATCATTGGACATTTCTATTACTTAATCCACAAATAAAAAATATATGGGATGACTGGCCGATGTCTTCTGCTCAGTTAATAGAATACTGTACAAACAAATACCAATATCTTGCTGCTGATACTGACACAGATCTTAATAACAAATTCCTGCTTGGTGAAACAATTACTGGTGGTGTAAGTGGTGCAACAGGTATTGTAAAAGAAGTTCATGTTAATATGGGTTATATTGTTATAGAAAAAACAGCAGGAACATTTACTGAGACTGGCGAAACTATTCAGGGTCTTACTTCTACAGATTCTGCAGTTGCTAATTTTATTAAGTCACAAGCTTACGCACCTCATCACCATGTTGATAGTTCTAGTAATTGGGTAAAACGTGCAGCCTCTGGTACTACTGCTTATTCTTACATTGATTATGAGTCAGCTATAGCTGAGCAGAATAGACAAATAAAAGCAATTAAACCTTTACACATACGAGAAGTATCTGGTGAATTTATTAAAGAAATGAAAGGTGGATAATGATTGATCTAACAAGTTTATCTGTGAAGATCGGTTCCGCAGATATAGCACCGCTGGTAATAAACGCATCTTTCTTAGAAAGTATTAAAGGTGGTATTAGAGGCAGTCTCACAATTCAAGATAATATAAATTTTTATGATCGTTTTATTGGTGCTATGTTGCAGACAATAGATGTTGACTTTGAATATCTTGGAGTTACGTGCTCGAATACATTTGTGTATGATGGTGTTACTGATATGGAAATAACTAGAAAGGGTAAAAAATACGAGTTACACTTTATTTCCGTGCAATCTGTAGATTTTAAAACGTCTGTAATTAATCAAACATACTCTAGTAATAGTGAAGCTATAATTTTTAAAATATTTAGAGAAGCTTGTAATGAAGATTCTAAATTACTTATTGATACTAGTGCAATAACAAAGGGAAGATATATAGTTCCAAATATTGTAGCTGGAGCTGCTATAAAAAATGTATTAGATACAGCATTTGATATAACTGGATCTCAATTATGTTTATATCAAAGATTATGGGATCAAGGTGCAACAAGATTAACTTCATATTCAGATATGAATAGATTAGAATTTAAGACTAATGAAGGTAAAATATATTTAATAAAAAATGCAGCGGTTGGCTTATCCGAAGATAGTACAACAGATTCTGTATTAAGTACTGTGGGAACATCTTCTCAGTTCACTTTAATGGAAGCAAATAAAGATGCCAGCGGAAAACAAGCAGCAGGATACTATGGTCATCAAGTAACTCATATTGAATTAGATGAAACTAATGAAATAGATTTTAAACCAGCAGAAACTAGAACAGAACTTAATAAAACAAAATTTCCGTTATCTAAAGATCTTTATGATGATGGTGTTGTGTCTTTATTTAAAACCGCTGCAGATCCAATGGCTAGAGCTGCTATGAACCAAAGGAAAAGATTATATAATCACTTTATGCGTGTTAGCAATGTAGTTGCAGTGCCATATATGGGATGCGGTATGTCTATAGCAATTAATCCTGGATCAGGCGATGTGTCTAATTCACGAGAGACAAGCAAAAAATATATCATACAAAATATACAACATTCACTAGTAATGAATGATGGTGAATGGGCATATTCACAAAACTTGGGACTAATAAGAGAATGATAAAATTTGGAATAGTAAAAAGTGTTGGAGATCCTAAAAAACTTGGAAGAGTGAAGGTAAGTGTATACGATGTTCACCGTAATATTGATACTGTGGATCTTCCTTGGTCATCAGTTATGATGCCTGGAAATACACCCGCAATAAATGGTACAGGCCATTCTGTAAATTTAGCAGTAGGTTCATTAGTATGTGGTATATTTAAAGATGATACTATGCAAGAGTTTATGGTCATGGGATCTCTTCCTACAAAGACTGGTGGTGTTGAAGATAATAATGTAAGAGTAAGAGCTGAAGCTGATCCACATGCTGCAGAGACAAGAGGTACATATCAACCAGCTAGTACATATGCACCAGAATATCCATACAATAATGTTATGGAAACAGAGAGCGGACATGTTAAAGAATATGATGACACTCCAGGATTAGAACGTATAACAGAGAGACATAAGAGTGGTACTAATTATGAGGTTACTGCTGATGGTTCAAAGAACGAAACAATTGTAAGAGATAATTATAGATTAGTTGTAGGACAAGAGACTCTTGAAGTCTATGGAGATGTAAGAGTTATTATTAGTGGTCATGCTGATGTTGCTGTAGCAGGTAATCTTACTGCATCAGTTACTGGTAATATTGCTGCTGACTCTACTGGAGATATAATATTAAAAACAAATGACACAACTAAGAAGATAACATTGACTGGTAATGTAGACATTACTGAAAATTTAACTGTAGCTAAAGACGTTACCATAACTGGTAATACTCTTACGAAGGGTACAACTACTACGAGTGAGACACAAGTTATAGACAGTCACACACATGGTAATAACAATGTTAATCAAATTAACACTAACCCACTCATTTAGGTATAAATAAGATATATGGCACAGATAGCACGACAAGCAACGTACAAAGATTTAGATTTTTCTTTTAAGCAAAATCCTAATACTAATGACGTTGGAATAAAGAAGGATAATTTATCTATATCACAGAGTGTATTAAATATACTACGTACAAACAATGGTGAACGTCCATTTAATCATGATTTCGGTGCAAATTTAAGATCATATCTCTTTGAGAACATGACAAATATAACAGCAGCAAATATGGCAACTTCAATTAATACTGCTTTAAAAAATTATGAACCAAGAATAGAAGTATTGAATACAAACATACAAGCAAGACCAGATGAAAACGATGTAAACATAACAATAACCGGTAGGGTTAAATCTAGTAATGAGATACTTGATATTACTACCACAATAGAGAGATTACGATAATGGCAATCGAAAGAAGAATTAAATCAAGTGAATTAGACTTCGCACAAATAAAATTAAATCTAGTTGCACATATGAAGGCTACTGATTCAACCTTCAATGATTACAACTTCGAAGGATCTGCAATGAGCACGATCATTGATGTGTTGGCATATGTAACTCACATTAACTCAATGAATGCTAACTTTGCACTGAATGAAACATTCCTTGATACATCACAGTTAAGAACTTCAGTTGTATCACATGCTAAACTATTAGGTTACACACCAAGATCAATTGCTCCTTCAGTTGCTTATATTAATATGACTCTGGCAAAAGGAACTGCTACACCTTTCTGGAATCATGACGGAACGAATACTCCACTTCCTTTAAGTATGCCAAGAGGCACTAAGTTCTCTACATCTATTGATGGTGTGACATATCCAATGTTTGCTTCTGATACTACAACAATTAACTATAATACAACAGACGGATGGTTATTCTCTAATATTAAAATAGAGCAAGGTACATTATCAAGTATTAATTATACATATCAAAATAACACATTCGAATCATATGTTATTCCTGCAATAAATGTAAACACCGCTGCAATTAAAGTAACTGTTAAAGATTCAACTTCAACAGATGCATCAAAAGTTTATACTAAAAATACAAACATGGTTACATTAGATGGCACATCAGAAGTATTCTTTTTAGAAGAAGGAAGAGATGGATACTATGAGATTAAATTTGGTGATAACATTATTGGTAAAAGACCAGGTAATGGTAATACAATCACAATAGAATATGCAACAATACCATCAGGTGATAATGTAAATGGAGCTACAGTATTTACTATGACTGATTCACTCAATGGTAATACTGATGAAACAATCACACTTGTGGCTAAAGCTACGGGTGGTGCTAAAAGAGAAACACTACAATCAATTAAGTTTAATGCACCTCTTGCTCATATATCACAAAACAGAGCTGTTACACCTGATGATTATAAAACAATTATTAAAAACGAATTTGCTGATGTTGAAGCTGTTGCTGTATGGGGTGGAGAAGACAATGACGTACCAGATTATGGTAAAGTATATATTAGTATTAAGCCTCTATCGGCTGAAGTATTAACAGAAGCACAAAAGACTACAATTAAAACAAATATTCTTAAACCTAAAAACGTTGTGTCTATCACTCCGGTCTTAGTTGATCCTGAGTATACATATATTGATTTAGAAGTTTTCTTTAAATATAATCCTAACCTAGCTACTGTAACTGCATCCGGTCTTTCAACTGCAATAAGGAATACACTTGTGGCACATAACAATGATGTGCTTAAAAGCTTTAATGGTGTATATAGAGATTCAAATGTTGTCAAGAAGATTGATGATACTAATATTGCTATCATATCTAATATCACTCGTGTGAAGATGACAAAGAAGATCACACCAGTACTTGGAGAAGCAACTAAATATACACTTAAGTTTAATCAAGCATTAACTGATTTAGATGCTACTACAGGTACTACTGGTTCTTACGTGACATCAACTATATTTACATTTGCTGGTTTACAGGCAAAGCTTAAAGATTTCTATGATAGTTCAAGTGATACAAGAATTATTCAAATAGTTGATACATCTAATTTAGTATTAGCTACAAATGTTGGTGATGTGAATGAAGAAGCTGGTACAGTCACTCTTAATTCATTCCAACCAACTGGATTACCTACAGGACAAACTACAATCGATGTAACAGTGAAGCCTGCATCTTCTGATGTATCACCTACAAGAAATGTATTGTTAACTATTAACACCTCAACTGCTACAATTACAGGTGAGATAGATACAATGGCAACTGGCGGTACAACTGCTGGAATCGATTACACCACGGTGAGTAACTAATGTCAACATCCTCTATTGGAAAATATAATATATCATCTTACATAGATGAACTAGTACCTGATCATATAGAATCTTCATTCCCTGATCTAGTTAATTTTCTTAAGACATATGCATTATATTTAGAGCGCACTAATCAATCCGGGTTCTATCTTAATGCTTTAGATATCCAAAGAGATATTGACTTTGTAGAAGATAACCTACTTACTGAATTACAGAATGAAATAGGTATTGCTGTACCAAGAGACTTTGCTACAAACCCAAGGATGTTCTATAAGAGACTCGTAGAATTCTATAAGTCACGTGGTACACCTGAATCAATCACATCATTCTTTAGAATGATCTTTGATGACGATGTAGAAACATATTTTCCATTCGTGGATGTACTCATTCCATCTGATGGTGATTGGACAGATCAAACAACAGCTGTTATAGCAAATAGAACTGGATTTACACCTAGGAATACATTTACAATATCTGGTACACCTACTGAAATTACTGGCAATAATGATAATGGCACTGCTGCATTCTTTGATGATGATATTGTATTTGTAAATAATACATTACAAACACCAGTTACAGATTATACTGAAACAGTTTATTCAGATACAACTACTAAATACAAGTTAACATTTACAAGTGCATTAACAAACGGTGATGTAATAAATACATATTCTCGAGGATTATTTACTACAGCAAATGGATTCTTATCAAATAAAAAATTCTTACAGGATTCTTATTACTATCAACAGTTTTCATATGTATTAAAAACAGGTAAGAATGTATCTGATTGGAAGAATGCATTTACAAGATTAGTCCATCCAGCAGGATTTAAGTTCTTTGGTGAGATTGTAATCTTAGTGAAGCTACTTACATCATCGAATACACAAGCACAATTCGGTAATTTACCAGCTGCTCCAGGATTAAACTCAATTAACATTGGTGCATTCCAAGTTGGACCAGCACAGTTTAATAGTCATATATTAGAGAAATCGTATACTCACTTCGCAAATGGAAGTTCAGAGTTGAGTAAGATAGGTATGCAGAATCATTGGGATAATATGAAGTTTAGATATTTAGGTCCGAACTCAGATTTAGCTCATTGGACACTGCAAGATAGTATAAATAACAATATAAGTACACAATTCGGAATGGGTGGAAACAACTCACTCGTAATAACATAAAAGAGGAAATAAAATGGCAGCAATAATCACAAGTAAATTTAGACTGGATACAACGAATAAGTTCGTTGGGAGTCTTAGTGATAATCAATTCTACATGGCTTTGGGACGGCCGAATGCATGGACACCAAGTGATGCGGTACCGGACACCCCATATGAAAATGACTACGCGAATAATACTTTGTGGGAAAACATGTTCGCCATGAAGAAAGTTGCTAGCACAGACATTATTCACAGTTCCCCAAGAAACCTATGGGTTTCTGGTACTACATATGTAGAATATGATGATCGCGACACAAATATAGAAAGCAAAGTATACCACGTTATCACAACAAATAACAATGTGTATATGTGCTTAAAGGCAGGAGCAGGAGCTTCTTCAACAGATCCAGATGCAACTGGTGTTCAAACAACAGGTGTTATTAATCATAGTGGTTCAGATGGTTACATATGGAAATATATGTTTACAGTTAATACAACCAATGCTTCTAAATTTTTAACATCATCATTTATACCGGTGTTAAACATTAAAGAAAATCCAGGTTCTGGAGATCTTGCATTAGCAAATCAATGGGCTGTACAATCAAATGCTATTGACGGTGCAATCTATAATATGAAGATCACAACTGCAGGAACTGGATATACTTCAGCTCCTACATTAACAATTGTTGGTGATGGTGCAAGTGCTACAGCTACAGCTACAGTTTCTGGTGGAGCAATCACAGGTATTACAATGACTAACGTTGGTACAGGATATACTCACGCTACTGTTACTGTAACGGGTGGTGCGGGATCAAATGGTGCAATCAGACCAGTTATTGGTCCAGCTGGGGGATTTGGTGCAGATCCTACAAATGATTTACGTTCACACTATGTAACAGTTAATACTGTATTTACTGGTGATGAGTCTGGTACAATTCCTGATTCAAATGACTTTAGACAAATAGCTCTTTGCAAAAACCCTATTGAGAAAGCTAATGAATCAGCAACGATCTCAGCTACTAACTCAATGGTTGTAGGTAACTTCTATAAGATCTTAACAAAAGGTAATACTACAGATGCTAACTTTGCAACTGCAGGATCTACATCTGGTAATCCAGTTGTTGGTGAAATCTTTAAAGCTCTTGTTACAACAATCTCTGGTTCAAGCACAGGTACTATTGCACAAGTTGCAGAAGCAAGTGCATACAATACATGTAAGAGTGTAACGATTCCTGCTTCATTGGCATCTACATATGTGGCTGACTTTGCATTTGAAGGTCATACAGGTGGTACAGTTGGTGCTAAAGGCATCGTTGTAGAATACAATAACACAAGCGGTGTATTACATTATATACAAAACGAAACTACTGGTTATGGTACATTTACTACTTCACATTTGACGAGAGCAACTGGTTCATCAGGTGCTGGTAATCAAATCTCAGCGGTTGCTGCACCTTTAGTTAATCATCATTCTGGTGATGTAATGTTTATAGAGAATAGAACGGCAACAAGTCGTGGTACAGGTCAGGTAGAAACAGTAAGATTAGTAATCGCATTTTAAATAGGATAGACACATGGCAATTTCATTTAACGTAGAACCATATTATGACGACTTTGAATCGGTCGCGTCGGGCAATACACTCAGCCCGAAAGAACAATATCAAAGGATATTATTTCGTCCAGGTAAGGCAATACAAGCAAGAGAATTAACTCAGCTTCAAACACAGCTACAACATCAGATATCATCTGCGGGTGATAATGTATTTAAAGATGGTTCAGTTGTTATTCCTGGTGCAGTTCACCTACACAATAAAATTGACTATATTAAATTAGATTCGGTTAACTCTTATTGTGATACTGTTGCTGAATTAGTTGGTACTGAATTTACTGATGGTAGTAATAAAGCAAAAGTTATTCATGCTACATTAGCTACTGGCGCAGATCCTATTACTCTATTTGTGCAATATACTTCAGGTACAGTATTTGCTGATAATGCAACAATTACTGATGGGGCTAATAAGTCAGCTGAAGTAAAAGCTTCTGCCGCTACAGGTTTTGGTTCAATTGTGGCTATGGAAGATGGTATTTATTATATTAAAAAACATTTTGTTACAGCTAAAGCAAAAACAATTGTACTATCTAAGTATACACATAACGTATCATTTGATATCGGCTTGCTTGTCACTGAATCCCTTGTCAGTTCAGGTACAGACGCATCATTAAATGATAATGCTACAGGGACACCTAACGAATCAGCTCCAGGTGCACATCGTTATTCTATTACAGCTACACTATCATCTCAAGCAGTAAACGCTGCAACTGGTAACTTTGTTCTTATTGCTCGATTAGAATCTGGTGTTATTACAAAGAATGCACGATCTTCTGATTATAATACTTTAGGTGATGAATTAGCACGTAGAACATTCGATGAATCTGGTAACTACTATGTTAATCCTTTTCCAGCACTTGTTAAAACACATCAAGCAGATAGTCCTGATGCTACAAAATTATCTCTTGCAGTAGGTCCATCAAAAGCCTATGTAAGAGGTTATGAAATAACAAAATTAGGAACTACTAATGTAGCTTTTGATAAAGCAAGAACATCAGAATTAGTTACAGATAAACTAACAGAGATAACACACGATAATTATATTGAAGTTACATCCATGACTGGAGTTCCTGATACTACTACATTTGGTAAGATTGCTATTGAAAATTCAGGTGGCACTCAAATTGGTACATGTCGACCTCGTTCTATTGAACGTGTAAGTGGTAATGGTGCATCTACAGCTTCAAGATATAGGATACATGTATTTGATGTTCAACTTGACTTAGCTAAGTTTCCTACTGGTATGGCTGTCGCAACTCAATTAGATGACTTAGAAGGTACAGCAGCAGGTTCAGCCCTTGCCGCAACTATTGCAAGTCATAACATTGGTCCAGATAGTTTAGTATATGACTTACCTTATGATAGAGTAAAGACATGTAATAGCCAAACAGATGGCTCAACAGATTTTAACTATAGGTATGAAACTAATCGTATCATAGGTTCAGCTACTGTATCAGGTTCTGGTACTGCTACATTTACCGCTTTATCTGCTGGAGAACAATTTGGTTCTAAATCACTTAATACAAACTGGATTCTAATTAATGATACTGATGCAACTGTTGGCGGTGAAGAAGTAACTACTGCTGATATTACAATTAATAATGCAGCATCACCTCCAAGTGTTGTAATTGCTAACTTACCTGCATCAGCTAATGGTGACACGGTAAGACTTATTGCTCCGGTTATACGTACATTAAATCAAAAGACTAAAACATTATCTTCAAATACATCTACTGCATTAAATGCAGGAACTGATTTTAGTGAAATATTATCAGCAAATGCTCTTGGCCATGCTGATATATATGAATTAGTCTCTGTTGTTGAGACTTCAGGTTCTGCTGATGTTACTTCTAACTTTAATTTAGATAACGGCCAAAGAGAAACTCATTATGATCTTGGACATATTACATTAAAACCTGATTCAAACTATACTGCGGCTGTAGCACTTACTGTTACATATAAGTATTTCTCGCATTCAGCTGGAGATTTCTTCACAGTTGATTCATATACTGGTCAGGTTGATTACGAAGATATTCCTAAATTTGAATTTCAAGAATTAAGAAGTGCGGTCGACTTTAGACCACGTGTTTCAAATGCTGGTGGTAACTATACAGGAACAGGTGCACAAACATCATTTGCTCCTACAAGATTCTCACAATTTGAAACTGATCTTCAATTCTATTTGCCAAGAATGGATAAAGTATATTTAGATTCTTCAGGTGTTTTTGGTATTGCAGCCGGTGTTCCTGATAGAGATCCAGTAGCTCCTGATATTCCAAGTGATTCTATGCATTTATTTACATTAAGTGTTACTCCATATACAATAAGTACTGGTGAAGTTGGTATTGACTTTGTTGACCAGCGTAGATACACTATGCGTGATATAGGTAAACTTGAGAATAGACTAAATCAAGTTGAATACTATACTGCTTTAAATTTCTTAGAAACTGAAGCACAGAATAAACAAATTTTAGATGGATCAAATGCACCACGAGTAAAAGCAGGTTATCTTGTTGATGGTTTTGCAAATACAAGAATGTCTAACTCTTCATCTCCTGAATACAGAGCTTCTGTAGATATACCTCATCGCTGCTTAAGGCCTTCGTTTGCTCAAGGTAATGCTGAATTAGCACATCATGCAACATCAACCACAGTTAAAACTGGTGATTTAGTTACATTACCATATACTCATTCTGCAGTTATATCACAAACACAGTATTCAGGAAACGTTAATGTTAACCCTTATAATGTCTTTAACTGGACTGGTTCAATGGTGTTATCACCTTCTTCTGATCAATGGCTAGATATTGAACGTAGACCAGAAGTTGTTATTAATAACGATGGTGAATTTGATGCTATGGTAGCAGCGCTTCAACCTCAACTTGGTACTGTATGGGGTTCATGGACAACTCATTGGTCAGGCGGTGGCGGCGGTGGCGGCTATGAAATGGTTTATACTCCTGGTGTTGAAAGTGGTGGACCTTCTTGGGGAAATACCCGATCAGGGTCAAGAGGCTCATGGTCTAGAGTAAGAACTAGCGGTGGCGGCGGTGGTCGTGTTAAGAGTGGTAAATCAAGGACAGGTGTTCAATCAAGTATTGCTGTTGAAACATCGAGAGTTAATCAAGGTGATAGAGTAGTAGAAGTTAATTTTGTTCCATATATGAGATCAAGACTTGTACACTTTAGTGCTACTCGTATGAAGCCAAGCACTACTGTTTACGCATTTTTTGATGGAACAGCAGTAGCAAGTTTTGTTAATGAAGCTCAACCAGGTCACACACCTCTAGTAGGTATTAATACTGTGACTGCTCACCCAAGTGGTGCTGGAGCATTAACAACCGATGCAAACGGTGCAGTGAGTGGTTCATTCCTTATACCTAATAATAGTTCAACTAACTTTACAGCTGGTACAAAAGAATTTAGATTGACTTCTGATAATACTAACAATGAAGCTTTAACTCGCACATCTGCTACAGCAGATTATACAGCAGTCGGCATGATTGAAACAAGAGAGAATGTTATTATTTCAACACGAATTCCACGAGTACAGAGAACTAATGTTTCTTCTGGAACAGTGGCATATTCAGATCCATTAGCTCAATCATTCTTATTTGATAAGTCTATGTTTATTACTAAACTAGATCTTTATTTTGCAAGTAAAGATGCTGGTATACCTGTACAAGTACAGATACGTGAAATGGTCAATGGATTCCCAACTCAAACAGTTGTTCCATTTGCTGATGTAACACTTAATCCAGGTTCAGTGAATATCGATGGTTCAGCAACTACATTCACATTCCCATCTCCAGTATTCTTACAAGATGGTATTGAGTATGCATTTGTTATTCTTGCGAATTCAAATGATTACACAGTCAAGTTTGCTGAAGTTGGTGGTGAAGATCAAAGTGGTAATAGAATTTCACAACAACCATACAATGGTGTATTATTTAAATCAGCTAATGCATCAACATGGACTGCTGAGCAAGGCAAAGACTTAACATTTGTTATGCATAGGGCTGAGTTTGATACAACTACACGTAATGCAGTATTAAGAAACAATGCAAATCCTTCAAGACAATTACAAGCTAATCCGTTAACTACGGTTGTAGCAGCGGCAAATGCAGATAGTACATTCACTGTAGCTCATCGTGACCATGGTCATGCGGCTGGTGATTCAGTTACTTTAGCTGGATTTGCTGCAACGAACGGGTTTGAAGCTGCTGACTTAAATGATACACATACAATTGTAAGTGTTGCAAGAGATAGCTATACAATTACTGTTGCAGCAGCTAATCATACAAATGCAACTACTGCTGGTAATGGTGGTGGTACTGCATGTCAAGCAACTCAACACTTAGCTTGGAATACTATTAAACCAATTATCGAAGAACTTATATTACCTAATACTGGTACTTCATATACAATTAAAGATACAGCTCAAGGTAATGGTACATCGATTGGAACTACTGCAGCTCCTCTTAGAGCAAATGAAGATTATACACCATTAACTCCGAAGGTAATTAAATCAGGTGCAACTCATACAGTTCAACTTGATGTTACATTCACATCAACTAATAGTTACTTATCTCCAGTTATTGATATGGAAAGATGTTCGTTAATTACTGTTGGAAATCGTATTGACAATCAAATATATAGAGATTTAACTGGTTCTATTGATCCTGCAGCTTCTACAAGTGTCACGGGTGTTAATACTTTATTCACAAGTGAATTACGAGTTGGAAACAGAATTCTGGTTTCAGGTGAAGAAAGAACAGTTGCTACTATCACAAGTAATACTGCTTTAACTGTAACATCAGCTTTTTCAAATAATGCAAATGATACTTCAATACAGGGATATACTGAAGAGCATCCTTCTGCTGGTACAAACGAAGCAAAGTACGTAACAAAGACTGTTGAATTACTTAACACTTCAGATGGAATTAAATTCCTTGCAGATATACATCGGCCGAACAATACATTTGTTGATGTGTATCATAAGACTGGTAATACATTATCGACATTTGATTCAGAACCTTGGGTATTAGCAGGGAATGATTTAATTAATGTAACATTCTCAGATGGTTATAATTATAACGAGACAGTATATACTATTGCTCCTTCATCAGCATTTACATTATTTGCTCTTAAGATTGTAATGAGATCTACGAATACAAGTGATATACCTAAAGTTCAACAACTTAGGGCTATAGCACTTCAAGCGTAATGATACCAGTTAAAGGACATAGTAGTTTAGCAAGAGATCCAAGATCTGGAGCTATAGTAAATATCAGTCAAGGTACTGAGTATTCAGCAAATAAAGCAAGAATGGCAGCTGAAGAATTAGTTAAAGAAGCCCGATTGGATAAAGTAGAACAAGACGTATCAGAAATTAAAGATATGCTTAAACAATTAATAGAGAGATAATATGGCAAATACAGTAAACGTAACAACGGCAAATACCTTTGAACAGTGGAGAGTCAAGACTAATGAGCTTGGTACGAAGATCGGTGATTTAGATGAAGTAACCAATAGTGATATTGGTGCTACAACTATTGTTGCTGCTGTAAAAGCACACCAAAGTATTGTTGCTGGTAGTATAACACTATCAGGTAATGTTGAAATGACCGGTGACTTAGATTGGGCTGATGGTGCTAAAATTAAAATGGGTACTGGTAATGATTTAGAGATCTACCATGATGGTTCAAATTCATATATTAAAGATGTTGGTACAGGTAATCTTAAAATTACAGCACCTCAAGTAGACTTTTCTGCTGATGTAGATATTGATGGTACATTAGAAGCAGACGCAATAACAATTGATGGTGTTGCTCTTGCTGAATCAATATCAGATACTGTTGGAGCAATGGTTGGTTCAAATACTGAATCAGGTATTGCAGTAACGTATGATGATAGTGACAACACATTAGATTTTGTTTTAGGTACTACTCAAACAACTGTAACATCTCTTAAGAACGCAGCTTTAGTTATTGGTAGAGATGCTGATAACGATATAGATTTTGCTACCGATAATAATATTATATTCAGAGCTGGTGGTGCAGACCAAGTAAAATTAGTAGATGGTGTACTACAACCTGTAACAGATAGTGATGTTGATTTAGGTACGACAGGGGTTCGTTTTAAAAATGCCTTTGTAGATACAATTACAGCAACAGGAGAAATTGATGGAGCTTCATTAGATATTAGTGGTAATGCTGATATTGATGGTACGTTAGAAGCAGATGCTATTACAATTGGTGGTACTTCATTAGCAGCAACTATACACGCAACTGTTGGTGCGATGGTGAGTAGTAATACTGAATCAGGTTTATCAGTAACATATCAGGCAAGTGATAACACACTTGACTTTGATGTTATCGATCCAACAATTACTTTGACTGGTGCGGTTACTGGTTCTGCAACAATGACAAACTTAGGTTCAATAAGTATTGCAACATCAAGTGGTGCTGCTAATATTGTTACGGATGATATAGCAGATAATGCAGTCACACAAGCGAAGATGGCTGATGACTCAGTTGGATCTTCAGAGATGAAATCATTATCAACATTGCTAATAATTAATTCAGCTGGTGCAACTGTAAAGACATTACATGGCGCGGGTGCTTAAAACAAGAATTTTATAAATATAGGTATAGAGGAAAATGGCAGTATATTCAGACTTAAGTATAGATCAAGGTTCAGACTTTTCGGCTGACATCGTTGTAGAAGATGCGACAGGAACAGTAGGAAACTTATCTGGATACACAGTTGCTGGACAAATAAGAAAGACTTATACATCCACAACTGCTACAAATTTTACTGCTGTGGTATCGAGTGCTGTGAATGGAGTAGTCACGATATCACTAGGGAATTCGGTCACGAATGGAATGAAGGCCGGTAGATATGTATATGATGTAGAGATAACTAAAACAAGTAATGGTGAGAAAACCAGAGTTGTTGAAGGTCAAGTAACAATTAACCCAGGAGTAACACAAATATAATGGCATTACAAGGAAAGATCACAACAAATAGAGGATACCAGAGTGGTGGATCATCACAAAAGGTAATTGTAGCTAGAAATATGTCACTTACTGCAGGGCAATCATTATCAGCTTTAACGGATGTAGATACAACTGCTAGAGACGATGGATCAATGATTATATGGGATGCAGCATCTTCTACTTTTAAAGTAAAGGGTGAAGTAGAGAATAACAATTTAAAAATAATAGGCGGGAGTTTTTAACAAATGAATATTGACGCGCGCATAACACAAATTAACTAGGAGATAGTATGTCAGGTACAGTAATTATTACTAAATATAGTACGAGCACCGGATCGCCGGCGTCTGATGCGTTAGCGGTAGGTGAACAAGCCTATTCATTTAATTCGGATAAGCTTTTTATAGGTGAAACTTCAGGTGGTGCTGTTGTAGCAAGAACGATTGGTGGTCAGTTCTTCACCGATATGATGGATCACACAGCTGGTACATTAACAGCTTCATCGGCTGTAATAGTAGATGCGAATTCAAAAATAAACAATTTTAATATTGGTAATATCACTGTTACAGGTGCTACCAATACAATATCATCAACCAATACTAATGGTAATATCGTAATAACACCAAACGGATCTGGTGAAGTTATTATTGATGGCTTAGTTCATCCACAAGCTGATGGTACTGCTGGACAGTTCTTAAAGACAGACGGTTCTGGTAACTTAGATTTTGCTACGGTTGTAAGTTCATTTACAATTGCTGCTGACTCAGGTTCTGCTGACACAGTAAATACTGGTGAGACTCTTACATTTACTGGTGGTTCAGGTATTGATACTTCGGTAGCTAACAATGCAATTACAATTTCTGGTGAAGATGCAAGTACAACTAATAAGGGTGTTGCTTCATTTGCTACTGCTGATTTTGCGGTATCATCTGGTGCAGTAACAATTAAAGCATTAGGTGTATCGAATGCACAACTTGCTGGATCAATTGCAAATGCTAAACTAGTAAATGATGGTATAACAATCGGTTCGACTGATACATCTCTTGGTGATACAATCACTGCACTTCCTGGATTAACACAGGTTGTAGTTGATGATATTACAATTGATGGTAGTGTTGTTTCAACAACTGCTGGTAATACAAGCATATCACTTACTCCTCACGGAACAGGTACAGTAACGGTACCTTCTGGTTACCAAGGTCGCTCTGGATTCACTTCAGATTCACTTGCTAACAAAGCATATGTTGATAGTGTTGCAAATGGATTAGATGTTAAAGCTTCAGTTCGTGTTGCTACAACTGCTAACTTAGGTGCTACATATTCAAATGGTGCAGGTACACTAACTAACTCAGGATCACAAGCTGCACTCGCAATTGATGGTATAACTCTTATTGCTCAAGATAGAGTTCTTGTTAAAAACCAGACAGCTGGTGCTCAAAACGGTTTCTATAAGGTAACAACAGTAGGTGATGGTTCATCTAACTGGGTACTAACAAGAACACCAGATGCTGATGCTGCTTCTGAATTAACTGCAGGTGCATTTACATTTGCTGAAGAGGGTACAGCCAACGGTGACAATGGTTATGTTCTAAGTACAGATGGTGCGGTAACTCTTGGTACAACTGCTATTACATTCGAACAATTCTCTGGTGCTGGTCAAATCACTGCTGGAAATGGTTTAACGAAGAATGGAAACACGATTGATGCTGTAGGTACATCAAACAGAATTAGTGTTGCGGCAGACACAATTGACATTTCAACATCATATGTTGGTCAAACATCAATCACAACTTTAGGTACAATCGCTGGCTCTGCTCAGTGGGCAGCAACTGATGTTGCGGTGGCTCATGGTGGTACTGGCTTAAGTGCATTCACTGGTAATGGTGTTCTTATCGCTAACGCTGCTGGTACGGCTCTTGACTTTGAGACAGGTACTCAATATCAAGTCATGGGATTCAACTCATCGGGTGTTCCTACAGCTGTAGGAACTATTGATGGTGGTACGTTCTAAAAATTCTACAAATACAACTAAACCCCCTTCATTGGGGGTTTTTTTACGTATAAATAAACATAAGATGGTGAGTATATACTTGCTATGAAAAATTATAGGATACCATATATATGGCTGGAACAATAGTAAAAATCAAGCAATCTTCGGTTGCGGGAAGACTTCCCACACATAATACCGGAAATGCTACTGATATAGCACAGGGTGAATTAGCCCTTAACACCGCAGATCAAATACTATATTCAAAGGATGGATCAGGTTCTATCTTTCAAATTGGTGGTTCATCAGGTGGAGCAGCAGGTGCTAATGAGATAATTACTACAGATTTCACCGCCACAAACGCTCAAACTTCATTCTCGGTATCATATAGTTCAATTAATGATCATGTTAACGTATATTATAATGGTATAAAACTATCTCCAGATGAATATACTGCAACTACCGGATCAACTGTTGTATTAGATGTTGGTGCTACTACTGGATCTACAATATCAATCGAGGTAATAAAAGCTTTATCACTTGCTAGTGGTTCAGATATTACTGACCACGAATTCACTGCTACGGCCAGTCAAACTACATTTACTATTACAGGTGGTTATAATGCTTCGAATAGTGATCTAGATGTGTTTGTCAATGGTATTAAGATACCTGCAGCAGATTATACAGCAACTAACGGAACAACGGTTGTATTAGGTACAGCATGTGCTGTTAATGATCAGGTAACAGTAAAAGTTATTAAAGTTGCTGTTGTTACAGATACGGTATCTCAAACTTCTCTAACTGGTGCTGCTATCATACCAGCGGGCACAACAGCTCAAAGAGATTCATCACCATCCGCTGGTTACTTAAGATGGAACTCAACAATAGGCCAATTTGAAGTATATAGTGGTTCTGCTTGGGTAGATATTAACCAATTAACAGATGGTGAGATCAAGACTGCTTACGAAAACAACTCGAATACAAATGCATATACAGATGCAGAGAAAACAAAGTTATCAAATATAGAGACAAGTGCTGATGTAACAGATGCAACAAATGTTGCTGCAGCTGGTGCGGTTATGGAAGCTGATACAACAATCGCAGCAATGAGCTTTGTTCTTGATGAAGATAACATGGCATCTGATTCTGCTACTAAACTACCTACCCAGCAATCTGTTAAAGCTTATGTAGATGCTCAAGTTACTGCAGCTGATCTAGATTTCCAAGGTGATTCAGGTGGTGCACTCAGTATTGACTTAGATACTGAGACACTTGATATTGCTGGTGGTACAGGTATTGATACAACAGGTGCAACTAATACTCTTACAGTTGCTATTGACTCTACCGTTGCTACATTAACAGGTACACAAATACTTACAAACAAAACATTAACCACTCCTACGATTACATCAGGTGTAATTAATACAGGATTAAGTGGTTCAGCATTCCTCGATGAAGACAATATGGCATCTGATTCTGCCACAAAGGTTGCTTCTCAACAATCGATTAAAGCATATGTAGATGGACAAACAACTGATGAGACTGGCGAAGGTTCAACTAACTTATACTATACCGATGCACGTGCAAGAGCTGCATTCTCTGCTGGTACAGGTATAAGTTTAAGTGGTGCTGGTGCAATTGCTGTAACAGCTTTAGCGTTATCTACTGTACAGACTGCATCAAGCCAAAGTGCTCATTTAGCATTAACTACTCAAGAGGGTGATGTAGTTGTAAGATCTGACGAAAACAAATCATATGTGCGTAATAGTGGAACTGCTGGTACAATGGCAGACTTTACATTGCTTGCCACACCTACTGATGCTGTACTGAGTGTTAACGGACAAACAGGTGCTATCTCAGCAGCACAAATTGCTGCCGCTGTTGAAGCTGCAAGTAACTCAAATACATTTACAGATGCTGATCATACGATAGTAAATGCTGCTGTACAAACCACAGATACAGCAACTACTGGTATGTCATTTGTTCTTGATGAAGATAACATGGCATCTAACTCAGCAACTAAACTAGCAACTCAACAAAGCATTAAAGCTTATGTTGATGCACAAATTCAAACGGTACCAGATGCAGTTGCGATGTCAATTGCTTTAGGATAATATAAATAGGATAAGATATGGCAAATACATTTAAATTAAAGACAAAATCGGGAGTGAATGGAGCTGCACTTAGTACTGTTTATACGGTACCAAGTTCTACTACTTCGGTTATTATCGGATTAACAATATCAAACATTAAAGGACAGTCAATTACAACTGATGCTCAAATTGTAACTGCTGCAACAAGTGGTGAGAATGGTGATGATGTTTATATTATAAAAGATGCTCCATTACCAGCAGGGTCTTCACTAGAAGTTATGGCAGGTAATAAGATCATTTTACAAGCAGGAGATATCGTAAAGGCTGGTGGATCTAATTCATCAGGAGCCGATGCAGATATCATTTTATCGATAATGGAAATAACGTAATATGGCATATTTAGGTAGAGTACCATCGAACGTACCAGTAACAGCATCGGATATACCCGATAACTCTATTACTGCGGCAAAGATCCTTGACGGTGTAATCACACCACAAGATCTGTCAACTGGAGCTGTAACTACAGCGAAGTTGGCAGCGGACGCTGTTGATGGCACAAAGATAGCTGATAACGCTGTTGGTATTGAACATATAGAACCAAATGCTGTTGGTGTCTCTGAGTTAAATCTAAGTGACGGTACAGCAAACCAATATTTAAAAACTGATGGTGCAGGTACTATATCATTTGCATCTATATCAAGTGGTGCAACAGGTGGTGGTACTGATGCTGTATTTGTTCAGAATTCACAAGCTGTTACTACAGACTATACGGTACCAAGTGGTAAGAGTGCTTCTTCTACTGGTCCAATAACATTAAATGCAGGTGTTGATATTACATTATCTGCAGGTTCAAGGTGGGTAATCCTATGAGTACAATCAAATTAAATGGTATAACAAACGGTTCAAGTATACTTAAAGCTCCTGATACAGGATCTACTGGCCAAACATTTACTATGCCAGCAAGTACGGGAACATTATTAACGACAACTGGTAGTGCAGCAAATTTAACAGCTATACCAGCGGCTAATATTACAGGAACTTTACCTGCGATTAGCGGAGTTAATGTTACTAATGTTCATGCTGTTAATAGTGGTAGAAAAAATATAATTATTAATGGCAGTATGAGAGTAGCACAGCGTGGAACTAGTTTTACTGACCCAGCTTCAGGTGCATTTACTTTAGATAGGTGGAAAGCGGGTGTTCACACTTCAACAGCAGCAGCTAACTATACTCAAGAGGCTGATGCTCCTACAGCTGCACAGGCTGGAACAAACTTTGTAAATTGTCTTAAACACACTTGTACAACTACTGACACCAGCACTGCTGTTACTATTAGGTATTACACTAAATACCAGCTAGAAGGTTATGACATTGCTCCCGCAGGTTTTGGTCAAGCAGGTGTTAGGTATATGACACTTTCATTTTGGCATAAACATACTAAAACTGGCATAAATAGTTTTGGCATAGTAAGTGGTGATAACGGTCGTCATTATGTAGCAGAATACACGCAAACAACTTCTGATACTTGGGAAAAAGCAACCCATACTTTTCCTGTTGATACTACTGGAACTTGGGCAACTGATAACAGTAAAGCATTGAGCTTTTACTTTGCTACCCATATTGGTTCAAATTATCACGGAACTGCAAATACTTGGGGAACAGGTCAGGCGTACGGAACTGCAAACCAAGTAAATAATTATGACTCTACTTCTAATAGTATGCGTTTTACAGGAGTCCAACTAGAACTAGGCTCAACAGCCACAGACTTTGAACACAGAAGCTATGGTGAGGAACTAGCTTTGTGTCAGAGGTATTATTATCATTCAGGTTACAATGGAGGAACTCCATATGGAGGCGGTAGTTTGTGTTTTGTTGCTTTTAATGCAAGTGAAGCTGCTGGTACAAATCTTTTTCCTGTAACTATGAGAGCATCTCCTACAGTAAATATAAAAGATGCTGCTAGTAATGTAGGTGGAATTCACAAAGCTGGTACTGGAAATATAACAAGCGGAGTTAGTCCTAATTGGACAGGAAACGCAGACAACAATTCAAAAGGTATTGGGGGTATTACTAAATCTAATGCTTGGGCAACAGGTAATGTTTTGATTGGTGGTTTTCAAGCTGATGCTGAATTATAAAAGGAAATGATATGGTAATTACAGAAGCAAAATATTTTAAAAATAGCATAGAAAATGTAAATGTTGGCATTATTTGTAAAATTGATAATGTTGAAACTAATGTTCCTATGGACACAGGAAACAGACACTACGCAGAAATTCTTAAACAAGTTGCTGATGGTGACATAACAATAGCGGAGGCAGACTAATGGCAATAGTATTTGATTCAGACGCAGGAACAATAACAGGACTATCTGTTGGTGGCTTACCAGATGGGGTAGTAGATGCAGATACTTTAGCTAGTAATTCTGTTAACGCTGCAAAGATAGTAGACGGAACAATTGTAGATTCTGAAGTAACTTCATTAGCTGCAAGTAAATTAACTGGAGCTTTACCAGCGATTAGTGGTGCTAGTCTTACAGGAATTCCAGTAACAGGTCTTACATCACAACAAGTATTTACTTCAAGTGGTACTTGGACTAAACCTACTGGCATAACTAAAATTAAAGTTTATGTTTGCGGTGGTGGAGGTGGAGGTGGTTCTGGTAACTCTGGCTCTTGGACTCAATGGACTGCTGGTGGAGCTGGCGGTGGCGGAACAGCTGTAAAGATAATTGATGTAACTTCTATATCTAGTGTTACTGTAACTATTGGTGCTGGTGGTGTATCTAATAATGTTAATGTAGCATCTACTGCTGGCGGTACATCTTCTTTTGGCTCACATTGTAGTGGTTATGGAGGAGGAGCTGGTGCTGCTCAACACGTTCCCGGTCAAGGTGGTGGAGCTACTGGTGGAGATTATATAATTTATGGGGATAGTGGTACTAAAAACAGTCAACACACATCAACTTGGTTTTATGGCGGAAAAGGAGGAGCTTCTTTCTTTGGAAGAGGTGCTTCAGGAACTACTCAACCCGGAGTTCAAGGTGGTGGTGGTCAAGGTGCTAGGTCGCCAGATACTGGTGGTGGCTCTGATGGAACTGATGGCGGTGCTGGTTTTTGTTTAGTAGAGGAGTACAAGTAATGAAAGCATTAATATCTGGAAATAAAGTAATAGATGTTGTAGAAACTGAATTTGAAGTTCACTCATCTCTGACTTGGATGGATTGCCCTGATGAATGTTTAGCACAATCTTGGACACTCGTAGATGGAGTTTTAACTGCTCCAGCAGAACCTCCAGCGATGACTTATGATATGGCAAGAGCGTCTAAATATTCATCCCTCAATCAATTTGAGATGCAATATGATGATAAAAAGAATTCAACAACAACTTGGGAAGATGCTATTGATGCTATCAAGTCTGAGTTTCCAAAACCATAGGAATTATAAATGAGTGATATAAAAATAAAACCGAGTGCAACAGGATCAGCAACAGTAACACTAACTGCACCTGCTACAGGTACAGCACGTACTGTTACACTACCTGATTCTACAGCTACATTAGCAACAACAACAGATGTAGCTGCAAGACTACCTAGTATTACAGATAACGGTGATGCTACTGCTATGACTATTGATTCAAGTGAAAGAATAGGTATAGGAGCAGCTACTTCTCCTAATACGCTAGTTCACGTTAAAGCATCTTCGGGTTCAGTTCTTAGAGTAGAAGAAACAAGTGGGTCATATATTGATATAGAAGCTGGTGGTTCAACAGGGCATATTAAATCTAAATCAGGACACGATATTACTTTTAGTCCAGGTGGTAATAATCACTTACAGCTGTATAGTAGTGGTAGAGCAAAATCACAATTTACTGCAAACGCTTGGTGTGCTTTTAATGCACAGACTCCAGCAATCAGAGATTCTCATAATGTAAGTAGTCTTTCTGACCAAGCAACTGGCTGGTTCTATGTAAATATTGATACTGATTTGGCTAATGCAAATAGTGTAGCTGTAGCAAGTGGTTCTAATGCTAACAACACTTACCGAATTCTTTGTGCAACAGCAGTACAAGTTGTTGGTTCTGTTTATGTTATGTGTTCGGGTGCATCCACAGGCTCAAGCACAGCAGCAGTTGACCCAGAGTTTGTTAATGTAGTAGTTTTTGGAGATTAAGATATGAAAATAATTTATGCACAAGATAACGGAATATTAGCACAGCTTGTACCAGCACCTAAATTCCTTGCAAAACTAGAAGGTACAGAAGAAGAGAAGCTTATTCATATAGCTAACAAAGATTTACCAACAGGAACTAAGTACGAGATTACAGACGCTGACTTGAGTGACAGAACATTCAGAATGGCTTGGGAATATGTAGCTGGTGCTAGCGAAAAGACTTCAGAGGATTTAAGTGCAGAGGATTTAGCTAAATACAATATGACGGAGAATAAATAATGCCAATACAAATTAACATTGATAAAGCTAAAGCTATAACTAAAGACAGACTGAGAGCAGACAGAAAACCTTTGTTAGAGGAACAAGACATTCTCTTTATGAAGGCACAAGAAGCTGGTACATCAACTTCTGCTATTGTGACAGAGAAACAAAGACTAAGAGATATTACAACTCAAGTAGATAGTATGACTACAACTGACCAATTGAAAGCAGCAACAGTAACGGAGTAAACAAATGAGTAATACAAGAAATTTAGCAGACTTATTAGATAGTAGTGGTGACATTAAGTCAGCAGCTCTAGATAACGTAACACCTACTACAAGTGCTAGTGATCTAACATCAGGTACATTAGCAGCTGCTAGGATAGCTAATAATACTATTGACTCTGCACATATAACTGCAGGTGCCGTAGATGATGCTCATATATCTGGCCTTGCTGCAACGAAGTTAACTGGTACAATAGCAACTGCTAAAATAGCTGATGATGCAATTACAAACGCTAAAATAGGTGCTGATGCAGTAACAGGTTCAGAGATTGCAGATAATGCAATCAATAGTGAACACTATGCTGACGGAAGTATTGACACAGCACACCTTGCAACAGATGCAGTAACATCAGGCCAAATTGCAGATGGAAGTGTTAATAATGTGCATCTAGCAACAGGGATTTCTGCATCTAAACTTACAGGCGCTTTGCCAGCAATTAGTGGTGCTGCTTTAACAGGTCTTACTTCTTCATTTTCTGGATTAACAGATACAACTGTATCTACAAGTGACCCAACAACTACAACAAATCCTTCAGCAACAGGACATTTATGGGTTAATAAAACATCAGGTGAAAGTTATGTATGTACTGATGCTACTAGCAATAATAATGTTTGGAGAAATATTGGAGATGGTGAAGGTAAAATCCCACCTCCTGTTGCTGCTTCTGGAGGCACAGTAACCACGTACGGTTCTTATAAAGTTCATACATTTACATCCTCTGGAACATTTAGTGTTACTACTGCTGGTGAAATAGATATATTAATAGTAGCTGGGGGCGGATCTGCTGGCGCAGAATATGGTGGCGGTGGCGGTGCTGGTGGAGTTTTATGGGGACGAGCAATAAGTGCTGCTGTTGGATCGCATTCGGTAGTTATTGGCGCAGGAGGTTCTGCTGTAACTGGCTCAGGTGGCTTTACAGGCACAATTAATGATGGAAATAATGGGGGTAATTCTACTTTTACTATTAGCTCAACAACCTACACTGCTCTTGGAGGAGGTGGGGGAGATGGGTATGATCCTGGTAATGCTAATGGAAAAGATGGTGGTTCGGGCGGTGGTAACTCACTGTATGGGTCTGACGGTCATGATGGCGCAAGTGCATCAACTCAAACTGCTCCAAATTCTAGTTGGACTGCTTATGGTAATGCTGGCGGAGCTACCGCTGGTCACACCTTGCGAGCTGGTACTGGAGGTGGAGGTGCAGGAGGTGCTGGTGGTGTAAATACTTCGGCTGGAAACGGTGGACCCGGTGGTATTGGCGTAAGTACTCTAGCTGGATCAAGCTCTACAGAAACAGCAGCTTTATTGTGGAGTGCTCAAAAAGGAACAAATAGCAGTAACGCATTAGTTAGTGGTTTAAGTTCTAATCCGGGTACTATATATATTTCTGGTGGTGGTGGTGGTTGTAGTCACGAAGGGGATCAACAGGTTTCTGGAGGAGCAGGGGGTGGAGGAGATGGAAAGTCTGGCGATGATAATCAATCATATTTAAACGCTGATGCTAATACAGGTGGTGGAGGAGGTGCGCTAGAAGGATATTCTTCAACAGCTGGATCAGGTGGATCAGGGGTAGTAATAGTGAGGTATTTAACATGAGCCATTTCGCAAAAATAGATAACAACAATATAGTGACAGACGTTATTGTAGCAGAACAGGATTTTATAAATTCAGGTGCAGTTGGCGATTCATTTTTATGGGTACAAACTTCATATAACAGTAATTTTAGAAAAAACTTTACTAGTGTAGGAGATACTTACGATAAAGATAAAGATGCTTTTATTCGTTCAAAAAATAATTATTACCCTTCGTGGGTGTTAAATGAAAATACTTGTAGATGGGAAGCACCTACAGCTTATCCAGATGATGAAAAAGTTTATGGTTGGGATGAAGATACAACTAGTTGGAAGGAGATAACGTAATGGGTAAGGCAAGAAATTTATCGGTATTACTAGCAGCAGACGGGCAGGTCGAAGATGCTAAACTTGACGGACTGACATCCAGTAAATTATCTGGAGCTTTACCTGCAATTAGCGCAGCGAACTTAACTGCTATACCTGCCGCAAATATTACTGGTACACTACCAGCTATATCGGGAAGTAATTTAACTAATATTCCTGCAGCAAATATAACAGGTACGTTACCTGCTATTTCAGCGGCTAACCTTACCAACTTGCCTATATCGGCAGGCACTGGTATAAGTATAAACGGTAGTGGACAGATCTCAGTAACTGCAGTAGCATTAACTACTGTGCAGACTGCATCAAGTCAAAGTGCTCATTTAGCATTGACTGCCGAAGAAGGTGACATTGTTGTAAGATCAGATGAGAATAAATCTTATGTGCACAATGGTGGAACTGCTAGTACGATGGCAGACTTCACTTTACTTGCCACTCCAACAGATGCTGTACTCAGTGTAAATGGCAATACAGGAGCAATCACAGCAGCTCAAATCGCGACAGCGGTTGAGGCAGCCAGTGGTTCGAATACGTTTACAGATGCAGATCATACAAAATTAAATGCTATTGCTGCAAGTGCAAATAACTATACTCACCCTAACCATAGTGGTGAGGTTACATCCACAGCGGATGGAGCAACTGTTATTGCAGACAATGTTGTAGATGAAGCTAATTTAAAAGTATCTAATTCACCAACAAACGGTTATTTTTTATCAGCACAATCTGGAAATACTGGTGGATTAACATGGGCTACGGTAGATGCTTTGCCATCCCAAGGTTCTAATAGTGGAAAGTTTTTAACTACAGATGGTACAAATAGTAGTTGGGCTACGGTAGATGCTTTACCATCACAGTCAAGTAACAGTGGTAAATTTTTAACAACGAATGGTACAGCAGCAAGCTGGGCAGTATTGGATACAGATGCTAACTCAACATCAAAAGGGTTATACGAACACGCAAATACAATTAGTGCAAATTATGCTATAACATCCGGCAACAATGCATTAACCGCCGGACCGATTAGTATAAATAGTGGTATAACAGTTACAATTCCAAGTGGAAGTACATGGGTAATATCATAGGAGATACATGAGTAAAATAAAATTAACAGGACACGCATCGGGATCAGGAGTTTTAACAATTGCTGCACCCAATACTGACTCTGATAGAACGATAACATTACCTGATGTTACTGGTACTCTACTCGATAGTGGTAGTGACTTACCTGCAGCTAACTTAACAGGTTCAGTAGCTGCCGCTAGGATAGCTAGCAATACTATTGACTCTGCACATATAACTGCAGGTGCAATTGACGATGCTCACCTAGCAACTGGTATTTCTGCATCTAAACTTACAGGTGCTCTTCCAGCTATATCGGGAGCTGCTTTAACAGGCCTGTCTGCTTCTGACTCTACTAAGCTACCTTTAGCTGGTGGTACTATGACTGGAAGCTTAGCCATAACCACGGCTTCTACAGTAGACACTGTTGTTTTAACTAGAGGAACAACTAGTCACAACAATATGTTCAAGTTTAAAACTGGCTCTTCAGATAAGTGGATAGTAGGACAAAGGAATGACTCAACTGACCATTTTAGATTTTACTCTTATGGAACATCAAGTGATGTACTAAGCATACTAACTGATGGTAAAGTAGGTATTGGAACTACATCCCCAACCGCTAAATTAGAAATAGCTGGTGCTTCAAACACTGTAGGTAGTACTCAATTAATTAGATTAGGTGAATCTGCATTTAGAGTTATGACAGGTGGTGAACAACACGTCTTGTGTCTTGATCGAGATAACAATGGCGGTACCAAAAAGATAATGCAATCTTGGAATCCTGATTCTGGAAGTGTAGCAGTAGGTAATACTGGTCCTGTAGACGCTGGTATGTTAGCTATTAAACCTATTAGTATAACCCAAGCTCAATTAAAATTAATGGGTGGAAATTATTCTTATGGTACTGAACTTCACAGTCAAAATGGAAGTGAAAGTGGTACAGTTGGTAACACTAGACAGTTTTTTAAAATTGAGCATGTCACTCTTGGAAGTACAAGAACAATGTATACCACGTCTTCTCAAATAGGAACTGATACTCACAAATGGGAAACTCAAAACCTTACAAGAATGTTTCTTAATACTAATGGCAAATTAGATCGTTATGGACCTAATGGTAGCTGGATGAACCAAATGTGGGCTGGTGGTACAGGTGTTCAATATTTTATTGATTTTAGATTACAAAACAATTCACAAGTTGGTTATATTATGACTAACGGCTCTTCAACTAGCTATAATACTTCGTCAGACTATAGACTTAAAGAAAATGTAGTAGCTATGACAAATGCTACAACTAGACTCAAACAACTACAGCCAAAGCAATTTAATTTTATAGCAGATGAAACTAACACTTTAGTTGATGGTTTTATTGCACATGAAGTATCAAGCATAGTGCCTGAAGCAGTTACTGGTACTAAAGATGGAATGACTGCTGAAGTACTTTATGTAGAAGCAGATGATTTACCAGAAGGTAAAAATGTTGGTGATGTAAAAGAAGCATCAGTACCTGATATGCAAGGCATAGACCAAAGCAAACTTGTACCTTTACTGGTCAAAACAATTCAAGAGTTAGAAGCTCGTATAACAGCTGGAGGTTTGTAATGAGTTCAATAGCAAGTAATTCAGAAGATCTAATACTAAATGCCGATGGCGGATCTTCTACAGTTAAAATAAAAATTAACGGCACTGAGAAAGCAAGTATCAGTTCTGCTGGTGCATTTACTTCTACTACGATTGATGCGACTGCGTTGACAGGTAATCTTCCAGCAGTAAATGCTTCGGCTTTGACTAATCTTACAGCAGCTAATCTAACAGGAGCGTTACCAGCCATATCGGGAGCTGCTT
>JACKZZ010009285.1_pt1 | contig 71316 bp, 41 predicted proteins | sample 8027871 | NCBI WGS metagenome assembly JACKZZ01 (sample SAMN15724774, study PRJNA655200) | protist metagenome | isolation source: fluorescence activated cell sorting (FACS) single amplified genomes of... | place: USA: West Boothbay Harbor, Gulf of Maine | collected 2000-07-19
TAATAATTTAGAAAACAGTGGTATTGATGGATTAGTAAACGAATATTATTCTGGTCCAGTTAATCCTGGAAGTTTGTCATCAGTTAGTGAAGCGGTATATAAAGTTATAGAGCTACTAGTAATGAGTTAAAAATTATATTAGTTTAATGGATAAATGAAGAGAAATAAAATTACAACATTTTTCGATTATTGGTGTTGTAAATAATGCGTGGTAGAACTTAGAGAACAATGAAATTATATTTTTTAATATCAAGACTTAGACCTAATAATTATTGATATGCTTAATTTTGTCACATTATTATTACTTCATATTATTTATATAATAAATTGATGACAAAACATATGAATACTAATAGCAAATTATAAAAAAGTTGATGTCAGAATCATGAAATCATAATAATTATTAAATTCATTGTTCAGTGTTAATAATGTCCATTGTCATTATATGTTAAATTTAATTTTTGAGCTTTTGAATAATAATTCAATGTAGATTCATCATTCTTATCTACTACTGTATTTTATTATTTCTCTATTACGACAGTAAAAAATAAAATATATGTTCTCTAAGCTAAGGCTTCACTGTCAATTTCTAACTCAGAGCCAGACCTATTTGATATCATACTCTATATTTACTAAAGTTATCATGACATTTATAATTCAAACAAAATTGCGTTAAGTAGTTAGAGCAATATAAAATTTATTTGATAATCATAATTAAATAAATTATAGAGTAATACTAAGTTGAAGTTCATAATGATCGAAATTTTATTAGTAATTTTAAATTGAATCAGAATCAAATTCAGATTCGAATCATAAAATTCATTTTGTTTTTGAAATTGCGTTAATATTGACAATGATTGATTCGAAAACCATAGTACTAGATTAGAATTTAACTTTAATGTAGGATAATACAGTCACAGTGAAAAACATTTTCATTAGATTAAGAATCCAGTTTTATTTTGAGTCTTTTTTTATATTTTTTTTAAAGTAATATTGATTTAGACTACTAAGTTTGAAGTTACTTACTATTACTAAGACTATTAACAGTCTCAACGTCTAAATTAAATTTACAAGTTACTCAGTGTTTACTGATATTATAATTTTTTAAAAAATACTTTATTTGAATCATGATATGTTGTTTACCTTGTTGTTTATGTTGTTTACCCTTTTGCTGTGTACTTTTTTTAATTTTAGCGGTTTTTTTTTGGGTAGTTATTGTAAAAAAAATTACATACTCCTCCCGGATTTACCTCAGCGAATCGTTGGGAGTATGAAATTTATTTAGATTGTGTGTATTATTGCTATTATTTTTGCAGTAGTAAATCAAGGAAAAAGTTCAAGTGATAATAATATGACATACAATTATGGATAACCTTATTATTAATTTCAATAACCAATCATGTATTCATAATAATAACCTTATGGAGCTTGTTAACCAATGTCATAAATTCCACAATAGTATTAAACAAGTTATGGTTAACCAGTTTAATTACCAGTTATTCAACAATAATAGCCATAAGGAATGAACTAGTAAGTTTAAGGTGTAACAGTACCAGTATAACATAAACAATAAATCGTAATTGATGTCTAGAGGGATCAAGATATGATTAAATGTAAATGAATAATAGAAGTGGAGAAAATTGATGAAAATGAAATGTAATTCGAAAATTTTCATCAAGTAGAGAAAGGTAAACAGTAAACTAAGCTTTAGACTACACATTTAATAAGTTTGTATACATTTGAATATTCAGAATCAGATTCAGATATTTTGAAATTGTTAATATTTGTATATATACAGTCAGTATTACAATATAAGATAGACTCTCTGAGAAATGAATTATATAATATACAATATAACATAAATTTAATTACTAGATTTTTAATTTAGGGTAGAGTCTAAAATTAATAGCTTAAAGGATACAATAATTTATGAAGAACTTTTCAATGGCATCTAAAGTAACATGTGTAAGACACAATAAAATTAGATTGCCAAGATAGGATACTTTGATAAAAAAAAAATTAAATTGCAATTTGCAATACTTCATTTTATTATTGATTCAGTAATGATAATGTATAGTATAATAAGTATTAAACAGTAATTTTTATGATCTTTAGTTTGAATCTTGCTTATATTATTATATACATTTAACCCAGACCTATTTGAAATTATAATCTATAGTTACTAAAGTCTAAAGTTATCATATTTATAATTCAGACAAAACTGCGTTAGCTAAAGCAATATAAAAGTTATTTGATAAACATAAATTCATAAGTACTTAAATAAATTATAGATTAATACTAAGTTGAAGTTCATAATGATCGAATATTTATTAGTAACTTTAAACTGAATAAGATTCAGAATCATAATTTAAATCTTCATTTTATTTATGAAATTGCGTTACTATTGACAATGATTGATCCGAAAACGTTAGTACTAGAATAGAATTTAACTTTAATGTATGATAATACAGTCACAGTGAAAAACATTATACTTAATTAGATTAAAAATCTAGTGTTATCTTAAGTCTTTTTTTATATTTTTTTTAAAGTAATATTGAATCATTTAGACTACTAAGTTTAAAGTTACTTACTATTAGAATATTCACAGTCGGGTCAACGTCTAAATTAAATTTACAAGTTACTGTTACTCAGTGTTTATTGATACTATAATTTTTTTAAAAATACTTTATTTGAATCATGATATGTTGTTTACCTTGTTGTTTATGTTGTGTACCCTTATGCAGTGTACTTTTTTTAATTTTAACGGTTTTGTTTTGGGTAGTTGTTGTAAAAAAAATTACATACTCCTCCTGGATTTACCTCAGCGAATCGTTGGGAGTAGGAAATTTATTTAGATTGTGTGTATTATTGCTATTATTTTTGCAGTAGTAAATCAAGGAAAAAGTTCAAGTGATAAAAATATGACATACAATTATGGATAACCTTAATTTCAATAACCAATCATGTATTCATAATAATAACCTTATGGAGCTTGTTAACCAATGTCATAAATTCTACAATAGTATTAAACAAGTTATGGCTAACCAGTTTAATAACCAGTTATTCAATAATAGTAACCGTAAGGAATGTACTAGTAAGATTAAGGTGTACCAATGTAACATCAACAATAAATCGTAATTAATGTCTAGAAGGATCAAGATGATGCTGAAGGAATTATGATTGGATGAAGATAAAAAATAGAAGTGGAGAAAATTGATGATATTAATGAAATGTAATTCGAAAATTTTCATCAAGTAGTGAAACGAAAAACTAAGTTTTTGACTTTACACATTTAAAAAGTTTGTATACATTACTATTAGAATATTCAGATATAGAATCAGATATTTTTTTAATTTTATATATACAGTCAGTATTATAATATAAGATAGACTCTCTAAAAAATGAATTATAAACGAGAATTAAATCACTAAATTTAGAGCTGAGTCTAAAATAGCTCAAGAGTCAAAGGATACAATAATCTATGAAGAATATGTCACTGGCATTTACAGTAACATGTGTAAGACAAAATTATACTAGACTTGGATTGCCAAAAGCTGATTGAAAAAATTAAAAAAAATAAAAAATAATTGCAGTACTTCATGTTATTTTTGAGTCACTAGTGATTATGTATATTTTAATAAGTATTGTAAAAAGTAATTAAATTATGATACTATTAACTACGTTCTGAAAGTTATGGTCTTTAATTTGAATCTTGCTTATATTTTTATATACTTTACGATGATATGAATTAAATTTTATTGCAATTGTATACTTAAAACATGCGATTAAGTAATTAACTTTAAGAATAATTATCAATGTATTAGTTTAAGATGCGTTAGAAATTAATGATTGATGGAACGTAAAAAACAATTATCAATATTATATATATTTAATGCAACATTTATTATGTGAACGATAATCATGTTATTTTCGAATCATATAGACAGAGACTAAAATATATCTAGCGTTTAAACTTTATATCAATAAACTAATTTAGAATTTTAATAATTGATTTTACATTGTCATCCATTTCAGACTCCAGAGTCATAATCATTCTCTCATCATGGCTTCATCTTGTGAATAATTTATTCAAAATTTGTTTTGTATTTTTTTTATATTTGCATTATTTTCTATGATTGGACCTGTGATTTCTGGTATACTAGGTGCGGGAGCTGTTTTTTGTATTGCTATGTTTATTATTTTCCTCATAGTATTATTTTGGACTTTAGTCATAATAATTATCATTGCAATAGTTAAAGCATGCACAAATAAAAATAAAAATGATTATGATGATTTACATATTTCCTAAAATTCAAATAGATAACCAGTTGATATAGTTTATTCATAATAAGTTGTATAATATCAATAACCATAATCATACCAATAACAATTTTAAACAAGTTATGGATAACCAGTATAAAAATATTGGGTACCAGGAAATAATAATATGTAGAATTATTAATAAATTCCACGGAAATAGTAATACGCTTAAACAGCAGCAGCAGCTTCTTAGAACATTGTAATTAACATATAAGATAGTGATGATGGTATTATGATTGGCTGAATGATAGACTTTTGATCAAACAATAAACTTACCTTCACTTTTTAGAGATATATGTAGTAGTTTAGGTTGGCCCCAAGTTTAGGGTAGAACCCAAACGATAAAAAGGATTTTATTTGTAGTTTTACTTTATAACGAATACTAGTTATTAAACTGATTTTATTATATGTCAGTTTATGATTTTTTGTTATTTTTTAAAGTATAAATTATTAAATGGCTGTTACAATTTTTATAATTGTATCACATTTAATTCTATTATGAAATTATCATATAAGTTCTACTGCATGTTTAGCTAACATTTTTTGAAATCGGGGGCAAAAAAAAAACAGATTAATATAATATAGAGCAGTAGCTTTACAAATTTGATTTCATGTAATTTTATATGCATGTAAGCGCTACTTCATGACTAGCTAAGAATTTTTAAAGTCGGGGGCAAAAAAACAAAACAAATTAATATAACTAAAGTTTTAAAGTAAGCTGAAGCTGATAACAGATTCCATACATTTATCTTATATACAAAACATTGAATATTTTTTTTTTTGAATATAAACGCAAAAACATTTAGTTCAGAATTCTTGAAGTCGGAGCACAAAAAAAAATTAATATGCTTTAAGTTTTAGTTTGTGGTTGTTGAAAAGTTATGAGCGATTGAAAATCTATGAAGCTGAAATTATAAGTGCGAATATAATTATTTATTTTCTATGTATAAATTATCTTTTTTTGACTATAAGAGTTATTTAAAATTTTTAACTTTAATAGTTATATTTTAGTTATCTTTTTAGTTAGAAAAATCATAAACTAAGAGTTATTATTAACAAAAATACTTTAAATGTTTTTTTTGTTAATAATAACTCGTAGTTATTACATCGGGTTCAACCTAAACTAGTTTAGCTTGACTATTTGTATAGGGCCACACTAAACCTCCACATATATTATAAAATTAGAAAGATAAATTCACCAGTAAGAGCTCATACATTGTCATATAAAAGGTACTTATTTAGAAATGGTATTTTAAATAGAACTTTATAGAATGAGCTAATTTGTGAAGACTCAAGAAATACTCTAAGATAGATTAACAATCAGATTCAAAATTAGATACTACGTATCTCAGATCTGATTTATTGTCAAGTTAGTCTCTTAGTCTAACTTCAGAATACTTAATAAAAGTAATAATTTAATAAAAAATAATATAAATTATAATTTGATTCAATTTATATTATCATGAAATAATGATTCAATAAGTTTATCATTGCCACATATTTTATTCATTACTGATTTATTTATTAGATACTCCTAACTGTATCTGTAACGTCTGTTTGATACAAAACCATTATTTTATGTTAATACACTAATAGTTTAATTTAAGATTCAGAATCAGATTCAGAATCAGATTCAGAATCAGAATCAGATTCAGAATCAGATTCAGAATCAGATTCAGAATCAGATTCAGATTCAGAATCAGATTCAGATTGATTAAGATGAAACATTAAATTTTTTTTGTGTTCATAATTCATTAATCTTATTATTTAACAAGATCTATTACTATGATTAAGTAGAAGTATTATAGATAGTATAGAATGACATGCCACTTATTAAAGCTGTACTATTGTTCATAAGTGATAATTTTCATAAAACCTGATTCAAACTTATCGTAAGTTTTTATATAAGTAAAATGTTAACTAACTTATTTTTACTTTTAAGAATATTTTTTTTAATTGTATGTTTCAGTTAGGTTTCTTCCTATCCTTTTTATCCGAGAGCACCTTGTCGTCGACATCCTGAAGCTGAACGATCAGTTTTTTTAGTAAACCAAGAACTTGAAGATGTAACTTCTAAACTTGTAGAGGCCTACAATGATTTTTCGGATCCTGCTGTTGAAGTTGTCGATGGTTTGGTTTTATCACATATCACTTTGATTGCTAATTCTTTCTTGAAAATAGTGGAATCAATACGTTTGATATTTTGTTAATCTCTATGCAGTGATTTATGCAATTACGGCACGAATGGCGTCTTAGATGACTTGTCAAGTTATACGTCAAAAGGCAAATTACTTTCATCATCAAATATACTTAAAGATTGGAAACGCTTAGCTCTGAATCGAAATGTGGATGCTATAGCTGGACCACATGGGTATATAAATACGACGACAACTAGTACATCTGCTATAAATGAAAACGTATCACTGTTTTGACTCGATGATTGGATTAAATAACTTGCGAAGCTGTGCTTGAATTCAAAATTCTCACTCGAGCCAAGTAAATCAAAAGCTTGGAGATAGGAGTTGAAAGAGTTCATGACAGTGAGTTGGAGTAAAGGCTTTAGAAAGATGTTGCTCGCCATAATTAATGGTGAAATATCGATCGAAATGGGTGATGGATCAGGTATAGATTCTGGATATGGAAATGCTGGTATAGTTTTTTCAAGCTCACGGAATCGGCTGATTGGAAATCGAGGTCTTTCTAAACATGAAAAAATTTTAGATCTTATGATAAAAACAGATGATAATGAAGAAAGTTCTGATGTAGACATATCTAAAATATCATCTTCTGATCCTCTTAGTTATCTCCGTTAAGCACTTTCTATACCTCGAACTATTTTAAACAAGGTAGTTATCAAGGCTTTTAATCACATATCGGCTTCTGCATTTTATGAAGACAGTAATTTTATTTCTTTTGATGGTGTAAACATAGAAATTCTTCCATAAGATGAAATGGGTAAAGAGGTCTCTGGTATGATGTCTCGCAACGCTAAATCAGCTAGGAATCCAGTTGAGCGTTGGTTGATTGCAAACAAGAACTCGGTTCCAATGTCTTCTACTAGGTTAGAGGAGATCTTGAATCTGATGAATAATCCAGTTCGTCGCTTATAGTCAACTAATTTGAAGTTGAAATCGGACGTATGCGCACTCGCTGAGAGGGGTGGATAAGATGGCGATAAAGAGATTTTAAGTACAAGTAGAAGGAATCCACCCTTTGCGAGTGATATTGCTGGTAGATATAAGGCCGATTACGGCTGGCATGGAAAGGGTGCCGGTGTGATGTATGGAGATGGTGACGAGAACGTAAATAGGCTTGGAGGAGTTAGTCCATCTTGGCCTGAGCCGGAGATAGTGCGTTTATTCAGAAAACTTGAACGACATATACCATTGTCGAATTCATATGTAGCTATGCGAACAGCTGGAGTATCACCTCGATAAAACGATTGTTTTGGAAGTGATATTTTTTATGATCCAAGCCGTTGTTTAGAATGGGAAGGCTGGGGTGGATATGTGTTTTAAGTGAACATATTGACCGGTAAGGCTGAAAATTTAAGATACTCAAGAAATTTACGCGGTGGTGCAACTGGTTAGGGTAGTGGAAATAAGGGCATTTGGGATATGCTGAGTTCGTTTAGCCCATTGTGGACAATGATACCAGAGTTTACACCAGATTTATTTTTTCTATCTCCAGGTGCGGAAAACTGTCGAGCGATTGAGTAGTTGTTTGCCATAGGGACAGTTTATCCAAAAGTAGTAGTGATACCGTATTACTATACATTTTTTATTTAGTTTTTTACTAAGTCTACTTGATAGTAACTAATAGAGTTATTTTATAAATTTTAATCAATAATTATTAAAAATAATTTTTTCAGATACAATCCTCTTTTTCCTCCGCCTTTTGAAAATGTGCCTTATTGGGCAGAGTATTGGGCACGTAATCGTGATCTGCTACTAGGTTCAAAATATTTCAACAAAGATATATCTTTCAAGCTAGCCAAAATACAAGAAGAATTATAAGCAAACGGAAAACAAACTACCTATCTTACTGAAGAAGAAACTGATGCACTTATGGTTGATGAATATCTACCTTCGTTATTTTTCAAAACACAATGTTCATTGTCAGCTGTATAAAGAATCATGGAAGGCAGTATAGCAAAAAGGGACAGGAAATATATTTTACATAGCGTAAAGGGAGGTTACATGACTTATGTTAGACATGATTTGAGAGGATTTTTGGACAATACGGGTATACAAACAATATAGATACCGAATAGAGATGAAAAGTTGTATCGAATGTGGCTAGACGGATGGTACTGTAATCCATTATCAAGATACTATGCAAAGTTAGAGGCTACTGCTATGGTGGATGTGGGAATGTATAATTTTTCTCCATTATGATTTTCTAATTTTGATTGTAAAGATCTGAAACTCAATTCAGGATTAAAATTTGAACTACGATTTGAATTTATTTTTTTAAAAAATCCTTTTTAGACTAGCGGACCTAGAACATCCTCTCCAACTCCGCACTGAAATTGTCTGTGATTACCTCTAGCACCACCGTGTATTCTCTGCTGGTCCAAACTCCTTCGAATGTTCGCATCAAGGAACGATGAGACCAAACTCTCGTGGTTGGGGTGGTGTTGCTACCGAACGATGGCAAGCTACTCCTGGTGCTTGTCAACGTTCTTGTCGAGCCACTGCGAACTGTTACTTTTGGACATTTGATCCAGTTGGATATTATGGTACTACACTTTGTTGGACTTGGGTCAATAACTATCCAGACGAGGTCAAATAAGAGACTGGTTGGTTTTCTGGGAGCTGGAAGGACGGAGAATTTTCTTTAGCTAGAAGTCAACTGGGTGGCGGCGCTGGAGATAAGGGAAGAGTAGTGATTATAACTACTGCAGATGGAAAAAGATTGTAGAAAGAGCAGTAATAAATTTATATATTAAATAAAAGTCTTATTTTTTCCGGTGAGAGTATAATAAAATTTTAAATTTCCCAGGAGTACTGAAATTGAGATTGAGTAATGGAAGGATGGTGTAGAGAGTATGGAAGGAGTTGGAAAATTCTCAAATATTATGGATAAATTTAAAGATAGTGAAGATATCTAAGAAACACTTAATAAGTAATGTAATGCATCGAAAAGTTCGAAATGTTAGATCCTTCCAGAAGGTGTTACTGTTCTTCGTGAACCTGTAAATCATACTGTATCCACTTATTATTTCCCGGGTGATGGAACTGGAGGAGCTATCTTTCCAGTAAAGTTAAATCCTGACGGTAGTATATCGAGTGTAAATAACTATGGTTCAAGTAAAAACTTAAAAGCTTTATAGGTTGGCAGAGATGATTAGGAGTTGGAGGTGAAAAGAGCTGCAAGTTTATCTGATATAGGAGAGGTAGTGGTAAAAATTTTATATAGGAATTCCCTTTAAAACCTGAACCAAGCCTAACTGGACATAGTATGAAATTTTTTCAGGATGATGTAGCCGCTGGAAGTGGAGAATACAGTGTTAAGAAAGCTTAGAAAAATGCTAAGAATGACGACGATGAGTATGAAGATTGTAAAGAGGACGATAAGGATCCTGAGTGTGACGACGACATAAATTATGAAGACGAGGAGGATATTGATAGTATTCCAGACGAGACGGTGGACGTAGAGGATACGAGTGCGTATAGTGTGAAGAGAAAGAAAAAATTGAGAGGAATGTCGAATAAAGAAAGTTTTAGTAAAGAGAATGAGATGGTATAGTAGTAGAAATCAACGTGGACTTTGCCATTGGTAACAGGTGCCAAAGTAAAGAAATCGGATCCACCTTTGGTTAGTCGATCGGTATTGAACGGATATGCTTTGAAAGATTATCCTGAAATACCAGGATTGAAATTTATTTTAGAAGATCTACCAGCTGCGGAAGCCTCCAAATTAAAGCTAAATAAAGTAGAGGTAAATTCATAGAACATATAACCAAGAGGTCGCTGTTCTGAAGAAACTGGTTTATGTGAGTGTTTTCCACCTTTTAGAGGCCCAGCGTGTTAGTTCAAAGATGAATCGAGAAGGGAGGCTGGTAAGGGTAAGAACGGTTATAGAGCAGTGCTGGATTATTTAGTTGATGATAACCCTTAGGACGTTGAGGATATAACTTATTCTTTGCCTCGACTTTGGGATCGGTTTAACAAATGGCATGATTATGATGTAGTGTTGTTTCACGATGGTATGTCGGAATAATCGCGACAGAAAATTGTTTAATCTTCATCAAACAGAATTTGGTTTGCCTATGTTGATGGATTTAAAGATGTGGGTAAAGATGTTTTATCTAAACGACGGATGAAAGCACGACTAAAAGAGGTAAAATGGAGTGTTGGCTACAGAGGTATGTGTAAGTTTAGGAGTGGAACTATGTTTACTCAACCAGTTATGAAATTTTATGATTATGCAATGACTTTAGATACAGATGGATATTTTCCTGAACCTTTAACCTTTGATCCAATAAAATAAATGCACGAAGGAAAGTATACTTATACATATTCACATATATTACCAGATTAACCTGGTGCAGTGAGGCATTTTTGGAGTTGGAGTTTGATGTACATGTAGATGAGAGGCATAGACTGGTAGAGCCGAGAAAATCTTAAGAATTTCATTAGACCAGAGGATTTAGAATGGAACTACAATTTATATATGAACGATATCGAAATCAATAAGCTAGAATTCTTTAGAGGTAATATCGTAACTTTGATTAATTAGATCGTTTGAAAATTTTAATTGTTATAATATTGTTTTTTTAATGTGTTAAGTGGCAGTCATAGTCTAGTTACTGTTTATATTTTTTTAGAAAGTAGCACTAGCGTACCAAAGTGAGTTTAAATTATTATACGCCATCGGATAAATTTTTAATAATAAAATGTTTTTTGAATTAAAATTTTAGTAAGTAATGTCAAATATTGATATAAGTAATTATATAATTCAATTATTATTTAGAATATTATAAATAACATTTGAAATTTTTTTCATGATGAGGTGTATGAATTTTAGTATTATTTTTACTAACTAAAGACACAATTTATATAAAACGTTTAAAATTTATCGTTTAAAACATTATCATAAGAGTTTGTTTCGAACTCATTTTTTTTCTCTCCTAACATTTTTACAAAGTATAAGTAGTCTCTGAACCTGATTCTGAATCTGATTTTTGTATGCATATGCAAAGTTATCTTTTAGATCATGATAGATTCAGATACGGACTACCCCAAAAACTCCGTTACCCATTAAAGTGATTTTTGAAATGATGATAAATCCGATTTTTAATCAGATTACCTCAAATACTCCGTTACCTACTACCCAATTATCCGTTTTCTCAGACAATATTTATCTAAAACACTTTTCTCTTAGGTCCTCAGTACCAGGATTACTTCAACTACCTTAACTCACTAAACGGTTTTTTCTTGTATCGATGGGGAGATCATGCTCTTCGTACTTTAGCAGTTGGAATGTTCTTAGAGCCGAAAGATGTTATGTAAATGAAAATTCCATATGGTCATCAAGGTTATTGTAGATGTTTACCTGGAAAAAAATGTATGCTAGAAGAAAAGTATTATAATTCCACTGCCAATTTAGGTTTAATGGGTAAGTAGAAAGAAGAGAAAACAAATTCTAGTTCATAGTCTTCAAATTCAACAGAAAATTTAGTAAATTAATGCGGTCTCACTCCAACATCTTTCTGTCCGGATCCAAAACAAAACGCCCTTCCTTCTCTGCTAACCTTTACTGATAGTCTGTTGCAACAAACAGATTTTATTTCAGAAGCTTCCAAGCTCACAGCTTCTGGTCATTAAGCTAAGGGAAATGCGATTAACATACCACCCGCAGTTTCTGGTCCCGATGCAGTTATAAAACCACCGTCTTATTACAGAGGTGACTGGAGAGTATGCGCGGAACCTCTGCCAAACAAAAAAGAAATGGCAGCTTTAACTGCAAGAGGCGGTGACTGGGATTTGGAAGGTGGTGCAAACTGGGATATACCAGAGTTTTTAAAAAAGAAATAAAAGAGGAGAAAGAAGAAAAAGAAGGTCGATGAGGTGGGAGCAAAGGATAGTTTAAAAAACGATAAAAAAAGTAATGCTAGCACTGATAAAGCTAAAAAAAGTGAAATTCAAAGTAAAAAAGGTAAAAACTTTTCAAAAAATGAAACTAAAATGAAAAGTGCCTAAACAGATAAGAAAAAAAGTAAAACGAAGCGGTGACGAAAATATGTATCACGTTATCATTATGATAATGAGTCATGTGAATTATTATTTATTCATACACTCTATAGGTTTGTGTTGATGTATAACTCAATCTTTAATATTTTTATGTAACAATTTTATTAAATTATTTTCTTTGAATTTTAAATTTTAATTTTATTATTAAATTTAAAATTATATAAGTTGAACTTACGGCTCTGAGTCTGACTCTGAGTCTGACTCTGACTGTTACAGTCGGTGTTATTACTTAACTATAATATGCGTGATTTGCGTTAGTTTATGATAGTGTTTTAGTATTTCTTTAATGGATACATAGATATTCTATTTGAATTTAATAATAACTTAATTTTTGTAAATTTATTCTAACTTAATATAATAAAGCGTTAAATGTTTTAATGTTAACTTAAATTTATTTATGTCCGGTTTGATGATCATTTTTTTCAGTGTGATTTAAAATAAATTTAAAAGACAAGTTACAGACTGTAAGTACTAAGTAACTAATAATATAAGAGTAATATATCCGTTGTATACGTAAGTATATTGATACTTAATAAATCATTACATAACTTATTATTATTCGAGTCCGATCAAATTATCATTTTTTAACTTGATTCTTTTCTTTATTGCTACCCCTAATGAGTTATTATTAGTTATTTTTTTTTGCAAGAAGCAATAAAAAGATTAAAAACCAGTTTTATTTTTGATAATTGGTTTAAGTAAGTTAAATTTTGTCATTAAAAGTTTAAGAGTAATTTTAAAGTAGTAGTACTGTTACATACAGTTTCTATTAAAGAAAATACTAAATAGTATTATCTAAATTTTACATTAAGTAAACACTAAATAGGCTTAGTAATAGTAAGAATTACAATGTCAATGTCACTGTCAGTCCCTAAGCCAGAACTTTTACATCATCTCCCCCAACCAATCTCTACGTATCTACTAGATAATCTTCCCCAATACACTCACTACTTTCTAGATGATCCATTTTATATGCTGATATTGGTATATGTAGTCAGTTTACGACCTGTTAGATGGATTCTGGTAAATAAATTAAACCTTTATGAAACAAAAAAAGAAGGTTGTAAATAATTTATGGCATTTTATAATTTATTGATGACTTTTTTTTCACTTGCTGCTGCGGTAAAAAATACCCTTTTTTTAATGTCTAACTATTTCCCTTTAAAAAATCATACTTTGTCTGACTGTGAGGAGGTAAAAAATACACTTTTTTTTAGGTTTCAATGCTGTACGCTTTGAACTATGAGATACCTGGGAATAGTGTTTATGCACCAGGACATTATAAGAGTTGGAATTATAGTTTTTGGAGTTATGCGTTCTATTATTCGAAGTATTTGTTTACATAGTGCAGATTTAATTATATAATAATTGACAATTTGAATATAATAAGTAATGTAAATTATAATTTTTTTTCAAATTCCAGAAAGCTTACACTTTATTCCTTTGACTCATAGTTAAATTATTTTGATTTATCATTTTTGAATCCCAGGTATGTTGAATTTTTGGACACATACTTTTTAATCCTATAATCCCGTCCTGTATCGTGGCTTCATTATCTTCATCATATTGGTGCCGCTGTTAGTATGGGAGCACTCTGTCACTAACAAACTGAATGTGTTTGGATTTTTGTTGTATTTAATGGTTTTATTCATACTATTATGTACTGGTATTATTTCTGCTGCATCTTAAAATGGCCGCTATAGAAAGGATGGTTTCCCTTACCGAAACAATTAATTACAAACATGTAGCTTATATAGTTTGTGACAGGCTTAGGTACCTTATACGAGTACAAAAATGTTGATCATTTTTGGAATCATGAAGGTAAACGACTAACTTATAAGTTCTTATATGGTTATGTGGGAATGTTGATCGTGCTGTTTAGTAATTTTTGGTTATAGAACTACTACTTTAAGAAGCCATAACGTTAGGATAGAGGACTAGATGGAAAGGAAAAAGTGCTTGATGGAAATAAAACTCAAGAATAATCAAATAGTGCTAAGGGGAGTACATCAAATAAAAAAAAACAATGAATGTTTAATATAAAGTTGTTAATGGTCATTGTTTAAGAAGCCTATTGTAAAACTAATTGTACATATATAAATTTAATTTCTTAAAAATATAGTATAGATTATTACACATACAAATGTGATACTATGTTTTGGTTTGCTGTTGATATTTAAATTAAATAATTACTTTTAAGTTTTTTGGGAATTTGAAATTAGATTTAATAAGTAATTAGATCTTTCAAATTTGAAAAATTAGTTCTTAAATTTAACCTAGTTGTTAATCAATAAGTTTATAACTTCTAGTACTACAGTAGCTACAACTATATGGCAGATTTGTTTATATTTTGCGTTAATGGCATTGGTAACATATCTCCAAATTTTACTACTGTTAGTTAAGAGCAAATATATTAGATAATACCATTATTCTTTAGAAGTATCTAGTTATACTCAATACATTTTTGTTTAGGGCTTGATATATAATTTGTTGGACAATATTTCAACAAAATATAATTGATTGCACTTAGTCTAAGTTAACAGTGCTGAGTATTAGTAGAGATTTTTCAACATAGTCATTTTTTTTCTCTCAATGTTTTAAATATTCTTATTAATTTATGATTTATCTTATTAAATTTAATATGTTCAAATGTTAGACTCACTGGTTTGAATTAGATGTATAAAGATGACAATTTTGAATGTTAAATGTAAGCATCTAAGTATCATAATTCCGTTGCTATAACTACGTATCTTATTTATAGGGGTACTAATTAGTCTTAGAATGTTGAACTGTTACTTGATTTTCCGCTAAGTTAAAGTCCGTTTGATACTAATAATATTATCATTTACGGAGCCTTGATTGTTGAGCCCCGAGGTGTCGCGACGGCCACGGGCACCATAACATAACATAACATATACAATAATTTTTGTCTCATTAAACTTGCCTGACTCCAAAAAAACTAAAATATAATAAGTTACACAAATAATTATGATTATTCTTAAACCTAGTAATATTTTAAGTAACTTGTAACAGTAAATAGGGTGTAATAAGTCGAAGATTATGTTGTAAATTTGAATTTCAAAAAGTATAAGAGATTTATATAATTATTGGAATTAAATTTAGAATATAGACCTAGTCTTAGATAATTCACAAAGGATGAAAATATACTATATTTATAAATTTGATTTTTAATAATAACCTGCATGATATAATTAGATATGATATTTTGATACTAAATTATTTTAGATTTCTTAATTAAATTATCAGTATTTTTCTACATTATTAGTATATAATATAATAATTTTAATTTGTCGATAAGACACCAAATTTAATTTTAATTATGACCTATCTTTTATAAACAAAATTTAGTTATACTTACAGTTTTTCTATCCTTATGTCATCTCGGCTTCCAAAACGCTTTCTATTTTTTCTCAACCTCATTTTATTCTAAACCTAAATAAATAAAGTTTTATTCTTCACTCCTAATTTCGTTTCCGCAATACGAAAAGCAGAACTTTCTGACCTTATTCTATCTTAACTTTCTGATAAATTTAAGGATAAGATAAAAGAAAAAATAAAGCCTGTTCGAAAATTATTTGGTTATGAAGACGAGTCCGAAAACATGTCAGAGTTGGATGAATCCGATAAGGTTGAAAAATCAGAAGACAACTTGTAAACAGTTGAAGCTGGGCTGCTAAAATCAAACGATCTGGATATCAAAAGTTTAACTAGAGAAGAACAAAAAAGAATAATTCGAGATGCAACTACTACTCCTATAACATCTGATCCTAGTTATCCACAATTTGTTAACTTCGGAGTCATGAGTGTAACAGGGCAATTAGGAACGGAGAGTATCATAACTTTAGAGTCGGAGCGGAATATTTTTGATGAAAGGACAGGTAAAAAACGATTTTCTAGTTTGTTTGAAATGGGGATTAGACTCGACATCGATTTTCGAACCGTTATGTAAGTGAAACCGGATTCTATAGCAGCAAATCATGGTATAAAGAAGGACATGGTGTTTTTGAATTCGCGAGTTATTGATAGAAGTTTACATGAGTATTAATTTGCGGAATCAGTTGCGTTTTTGACGCAATCTTAGCCTTAGCCATGCTCGGACGTTGATGGATTGTATAAGTTTCCGATGTTGATCGGAGGATTAGATTAAGGCAAACCTGGTGATGTTTTTACTGATACTCTCCATGGTAAAACAGAATTGTCTGCGAGAATCGATGTTTGTGCTAATCGTTGTATAAACTACTTTGGTGAAGACTGTGCTGCTTTTGAAACAATTAATACTGGATCTTAAAAGCGAGAAACATAGTGTGTTTACTACTCATCTGTTAACAGTTCGGGATTTTCGAGCGATATAGTAAAAGAACCTAATTATTTAAAAAAACCATCAAATTTAGTTGCTAAGTATGGAAATGTTGAATAGTTTACTTCAGACTAAAACTCTATTGCATAAGATGATTTATAGTTTTAACGTATGAATCGAGAGTGTTGGGGCGCAACGTCACTGTATGCGTAAGCGTATAGAACTGAGGCAGAAAAAGCAAACGTTTAATCAAGACCAACTCGATGTTGTTTTCGAAAATCTATTCGTGGATTAGGGCTAGGAAATAGTATATAAAGATTTGGTAATGTATATCGAGATCCGCTGTTATCAATATAACTCAATCCGAATTTCTCAGCAAAGAGTCTTGTTTCTTAAGGATAATCTTATTTTGCAGACATCATGTCAAGGAGTGGAAGCAATTACCATACAAAATACCCTCTATCTAGAGGTATTGTAGATTTTCTTCAAAAAGAACTGTAATAGAACCGACCTATCTACTTACAGGGTTGGTAAAATGTAAACTTAGACCATATTCTACGCATGAAAGTACTCCCTTAACTTATTCTTAAACCAGCTTTAACAGCTCATGCTGTCGCTGGGCATTTGGAAATTAAAGCAATGCTTGTATCCACTTATGACTCGCTATCTAATAAATCTCGTCACCCAGACTATTAATTTCTTGCAGCTCAAATTTCACATGGTCATAAAATCGAAAACGATTTTAAGAACCATTGTAGATGTGGTGTTGGATAATAGGATGATATGGATTGTAAAGCTGCTCGAGCATTAGAGAGATTTGTCTTAGCATTGGAAAGTGAGTTACCAAAAGGCTATGCCTCTGATGAATGGTAACTTTTTTTGAACTAGTATTTTGTGCAGAATGGCTTTGGAATCTTGGACTATATCGAGCAAGATAACAATGATGATGAAATTGGTGAAGATGAATAACTGCTGATCTAGTAGGATGGTGATGTGAGTGGAAAAAGGATAAAGAATAAGATTAGTTATGTATTAGCTCGAATGAACACTTTATAATCGAGTGTCTGGATTAGACTATTCGGATTTAGCGAGAGCTGTGCTAAAGCTCTAAGTGGTAGGACGAGATTTAATGATAATAAGTTGAATCAGAATATATTTGGGATACACTATTCAATAATAGATCGGCGTGATAATTAAGCAGTTAGTCAAAATCTTCACACTACACAAACTTAAGATGTTTATTCCTTTGCAGCATATTCAATTCTACAAAGTATGATCACTGGCGATATCACCTATGATTATGGCGAACTTGTTGGATTTCTACTAGAATTTATTGGCGATAAGAAATGGATATTAAATTTCTTAGACTCATGCTAAAAAGATGATAAATATCATACTCGAACACGATTTGGTTGTGATGCTCGGTTTATTGATATGATAGAGAAAAAATTTAAAAGAGAAAGTAGTGGTCGATGTTTAGATAAAAAGAACTCAAAAATGCATTGTTAAGGTGTTTTACGAGAAGATTGTTTATTGAAGAAAAAATCAAATTAAGCTTGTGATTGGAAGCCTATTTGGAGTTATACGCCATCAAAATGTATTGATAAAAATGTTTCATCACCTTGTATTGAGAACTCCAAAGAGAAGAAGATATGTTTAGTATATAAACAAAACGTTGGTAACTGTAGATTTGTAGCTATGCGAGCTCCTTTAATCGGGGAAACATGGGTGTCTACATCTTGGAAACACAGTCAATCAAATGGTCGAGGAAAGTTTACCTAACATACTATTTAAGATGTTGCAGATAGCCAGCTTTTTGATTAATAATACCCTCTCATTTCATTCGATAGAAGTAGATCTGTTTTTTTTAGAGCAGATGGATTTGATTGGAAATAGAAAGAAATGAAAATTCCTCTCTATCCTGAATTTGTATGGTTTCCACACTATGTCGTAATGGATATACGGCCGTCGTCTCTTTATCTTGCTTAGCTATTTCAAAGATGGGATATGAAATCTATCTATCCATTTTTTGAAATGGGTTATACAAAAAATATGCATATTTTACTTCCGAATTTAGATAACCATCCTATTCGTTTATCGGATTACTATACGAATAACATTTAGTATGTATCTGTTGAAGATCTTTTACCGAACGCTAAAGTTTTTCTGGATTATATGGTTCAATATAGTGGCGTAGATGCTACATAGATGAATAAGATCAAGAAAGTAAAGTAGGTGAATCAAATTATTAATCATGAGGAGTAGCAGAGTGAACAAAATTTAGAAACTAGTATTAATTTTACTTCTGGTGATGATATAGTTTGTAAAAAAGGAATTATGAGCACAAAGACTCTTTGCTAAATTCCTGTTCAATTTTAGTTCTATAAAGATTTAAAGGAAAGAATTGATAATATGAAATATTCGAGCCAATCTGATTCCTAAGAATCTATCGACTGTATCAAATCATTAGCTGGTTTTAAATGGGTTCCAGTGTTAGGAAAAATTCAAGGTTAAAAAGTTAGAGCGAATAATGAATCCTCCATAACTTACGATATCCTTGATCCAAAGGATAAGTAGATATGTAAACAAATCTCATAATAGTCTTTAGAAATCATTCTTTCTCTAGTTCCCGTCTTCCGAGACATTACCAAAAACAACTAGAAGCAATTACCTAATGGATAAATTTTATCATTCCCATCACAAGTTATAGAGTACGAAATAGATAGCACTACTTCTGGTTAAGTTTCCGGTTTTAATGAATAAACAACATTAAAAGATTCTCGAATCAGTTTGCACTCTCACGCTGATAGATCCATAGTAGAAAATTTTATAACTTTCTATGAGTATATGTTGAGAGGGTATATCGAAGCACAACTCTCTGGTTAAGGAAGAGTTCTAACATCCGAATGTCATCAAGTAGGATTAGCCAACTCAGGAGAGATGTGCTTTTAGCTTGCTCTAAACCATCGTGGTTGTTAAAATGTTGTCTCAAATGGTATATGGTTTGATCCCAACGCTTATAACAGAAGAGAACCCAATTGTTATTGTTAAACACCAACGAAAGTTTGTCCTCATACAGAAAATTCAGATTCTAGCTTTTAAAATTTAGAAAATATTTTTTCTAAATCTGAGTATAGTCAGAAAAATCTTAAACAATCAAAATAAACTGAAGGATTAATTGTAAATCAAAAGTAGATGTTGTTCTATCGAGGTAAGATATATGAAACCAGTGTGTTTTATCCAGACATAAATATTGGAGAAAATATTTTGAAATTAGTGATGTTAATTTCTACTGTTATGCTTGTTATGTTCTGGTGCTACATTATGATATGGATAAGAAAAGATTACGATGAAGTTGAAGACAAAAAGAATTTATGATTGACTCTTGAGTTTTTTTAGTATTTATTATTTATAGATTGATAATTTTTAAATGTAAATTTTAGACTCAGAGTCAGACTCAGAGTCAGACTCAAAGTCAGACTGTTTCTAAAAATTATGAATACTTGATTTAAATTAGCATTATGTGTCAAATTTATTGATTTGATTCACTGGTACGATGATTAATAATGTTATAATTAGAAAAAGTTAAAATTAATTATTAGGTCTGCGACGGCCACGTAACGGTACGTTTGATGTAATTTTATTAAATTTTAGAGAAAAGCTAACATACTTTAAACTCTAAGCCTAAGGTAGTGTTCTAATAACAGCAGGGCCATTGGCATAATTTTAAACGTGATGTCATATATACAATAATTATTACTCAGATTTCGAAACAATTACTTAAACTTAAAATCCGCATAGAGTGAAGTCATTGTTTTTTAGATCTTCACTGAGTCATGCTGCGCTCATTAATCGTTCTCGTTTCTACCGGCTAATTTTGCACAAAAACTAAATTAATAACCTATGTATCTGCTCAAACTACAAAACCAAATTCTGAAATAAAAAATAATACCCCTACAGGTGCAAAACTTAGATAAGATTTAAAACGAGTATAAAGGATAACATGTCTGGTGAATATACCAACATGTCGAATAAAGCCATAGGTTACATAAAAAAAGACATACGAACTAGAAGATTTTTGGCCTTAGGTTACTTGTGAAAGAGCGCTGCGTGAAAATGCTGTAAAAGATAACATAGATTTCGATCTTTTATTACTTCGACTCGTATATGGTGAAGAGCTTTCCAACTTGCGAATCCGACCGAGATTTCATTCCATGTCTACCTATGTTGCAAAAGAGCGAAATTATCTATCCAGTAAAAACGAGCTTCTTGCTTTAGAGCTATGGAGGCATTGTGAAAACGCACACGGAAACCCGGTTTAAGTCACAGCCATTGGTCTATTCGACGCAAACATTAACGATGATGATCTCCATAATCTTCCACCGGGTTCTTTTTTACAGCTCTCAATATCGTAATGGCCACGTGTTCACGATGTAAAACAACTTACAAGTGCATATGATAATTGGTTTTAGTTTGGTAATACCCGTTTTGAGTTCAATATTGGAACGAGTGTTGAACATGTTATGAGCTATCATTGGGCTTAGTATGAGCTGTAGCAATTTTCAGACTACGATAATGAAGGAGGCATTAAATCATGTGCAGACCTCAACAATGGTGTAGATTGGGGAAAGTTAATGAAATTTTTGTTGGTTCGTGATCGGTATTGGTAGTGCGAGAAATTAAAGAATGGAGGAGTTAGGGAAAGTGATGTAAATTACGAAGATCCAAGTTTCAGAGGGTTAAGGGCCGCGAGTTATAATTTAAACATATTAATTGAGTTTGAGCTAGAGCATCCATCTGGTAGCTTTCCATACACGGGTGTAAGGGATGATTGTTTTTTAGGTACATTAAGTTTTTTGTTATTAGATGTTTTATGCTCAGTACATCCCGATGATTTTTTTCACAAATGGAAGAAAGCGATGCTTAGTTTTGAAGCACTAATTTTTTATTAGGATGTTAATGACAACGTAAAATAAAGTTTTCGTGGAGAGGTATAGATGGGTGCAGCTATGTGGGGAGACTTAGATAACAAGATTAAATCAAAGTCAGATTTTTCAACTAATACTTCGGATACTTCTTTTACCACTGAAGCACCATGGAGTGATTCTACACCGTAAGATGAATCCGATTTTGACATAGCAAGTGTTACAAGAAATACTTTCTACGGTATAGTAGCAGAAACAGAGTGGCCGCTATTTGTATTTCTCAATGACATCTCTGAACTACTTAACGCAAATTTTCACGACCTACTACCAAACTAATGTGATTTATTGGACAACGATCGAGATATTGAAAAAGGTATTGACTTATTGAATTTGTTTTCCGATCAGACACGGGGTGTATTTGTTGGAGTTGAGAAAAGACATCTGATAGAATGGATTCATTTGGGTAGGGTAAGTGATGAAGTGAATTTAAATAGTAAAACTGCTAGTCTCTTCAAAACCAAGTCTTTTGGAATAGTTGAGAAGGATTTGAATGAGCCAATTTTTGATAAGTCCATGGGCAATAATTTGTTTCTAGAGGATGAAGAAAATTTAAGTGAAGCAACAGATAAATTCTTCTAAATGTAAAAAAATTTATAAGATAGTATAGGATCAGAATGGTATGACAAAAGTTTAACAGGTCTAATTGGTGATGATCTAAAAAAAGATGAAAGTGTTATTGATGCATATGAAAGAGTACTGTAAAAATAATATAGCTATAAAGATGATGACTATCCTATGCAAAATAAAGCAAAGATATGGTTATAGAAAAATCTTACATCTTCACAAGCAATAAACCATCTAACACCCGATAAAAAAAAGATCTTACTCAAAAAGCAAAAGATTCGCAACATCGCTTTGATGGTTGAACAAGCTCCAGATCCTAAAGCAAGTGATGCTGACATTCCATTAACTAGTCTAGATATCGAAAAACGTATAGGAAATCTCGTACCGGGACTAAAGAATAAACAATGGTACATAACTAAGTCTTGGGATGATGATCTCTATTTTGGCGATCGTGGTGATGGTAAATCAAGTTTGTTCAGCAAGCATAATTAACATTATGCAAGACAGTTGTTACGATTGAATAGGTTTGACGAGGTAAAATAGATTTTGAAGTAGTAAGTAGAAGGAATGATGATTGACGAAGAAAGTTAACAAGCGAATTTCGACATGGTTGATAGAAAGGAGGAGGAGTATAAGTAAAAGTTGAAGAAGGATAATGATAGTTAGAGTTTTGACGAATCTATGTATTTACTCCCGATTAAAAAAACTAAGATCTGGCCTCCCTAAAAAAGAATAAAATCTATGATAGTTTATCCACAGTATCCAGCGAATCATCCAAACCATAAAGTGTTTCAATCTCGCATGCGGATTTCTGCTATGTCTGAAGAAATTTTAAGTGATGCACGTTTATGCCCGTTTGCGTAAGCGGTAAGTTGTTTGACTGCGGCTTACAAAGTAGGACAGATCGATGGCATTGAAGTTACTGAATAGGAATTAAAAGAACTTAAGCTCTCGTAATAAGATTGGATCTTTCGCATGTTTGATCTCGCAAAATCCTGGGACGCTTTTTCAGCAGATAAAAGTGGATACGATAGACGATTTATGTATGACCTGTTTACTACACGATGGCCAATTTTCAAGTTTTTGGCGTTGTGGTATGAGGAAAGAATGGTGATGAGTCGTGGTAGAGGCGATAAAGAGTTTTTGATTAAGGTTCTAGATGGATATAAGCGACGCTTTGATGAAGAAGATCGTTATTATGTTTGTTAAAGTATATCAAAATTATAGTTAGTGAGTTAAATGTATGATGGAGTAGGTCACGGAATACGGAGCTAGAAAAAATTTGATACTTGTTTTGAAAAGTCCAAAACTTTAGAAGATGATTTTGATCAATATAAAATTTACTTGGAATCTTCTCATCCAAATGTCGCTTTAAGTTACCTAGTTGATCTTGGAAAACCAATGTCACGATTAGAAAAAGAGAGCTTGAGGATAAAGGAGTCGATGAGTGTGATGGATTTTTTGAATTAGTATTAGTCTAGAAATTAGATAAGTTTAACACCATCAAAAGAGTATTTTTCAGATCAATAGCTCGAGTGGTAATTATTCGACGCGCCTTGGAATAAGGCAGGAACTAGATTACATGCACATTTGGTGTAAGATATGCCACTTGGAATGTAAAGTCCGATGTTTGAAGAGGATATTAGATCGTAACAAGGTGTTGAAAAATTGTTTGAATAACGTTTGATTAGTTTATTACATGCTGATGGTAAGAAAAATGTTTAGAATCTAATGAAAAATGTGTTATTTGATACTATTAGTATAACTCAATAATCATTGTCAACAATTGATCAAGAAGTTTCTCCTATGTTAACTCAACAATCATTGTCAACAATTGATCAAGAAGTTTCTCCTATGTCTTTAGTGATATCCACTCGTCGAGAGTAAGTGGCATAATAATCTTTGAAACAGCTACTGATTAGAGCAAGAACATTAAAACATAATAAAGCTCGTATTTGTCGTATTCTACCAAAGCTAGACATTGTTTTCCTTGCTGGTGCACGTGGAGGTTCATCTTGGGGAACATTTACTGTTCGTGGAAGATAGGTTGCACGTGGTCTACGCAAATTCACTCGAGTTAAAGCACGTGCATGGAATTTTTAATGTTTAGATTACTGTGACTCAATCAAGAAAGCCAAAGAATAAAACATAGAACGAATGTCAAATTACAATGATAAGTTAAAAAAAGCAGAGGAGTTTTACAATCTTCCACATGAGAAGTAACTTGATGGTCGACCTTGGCCAGATATGCTACCACCAATCGTACCATCTTTATGGCAGCCGCCGAATGTTATTATCCACATCAAGATGCCGTGCAAGTGCGCTATAGGAAATTTAACGCTTGCTAATACAATCCACATACTCGATCCGATAGATATACTGATGTAAAATTATACCGACATAGAAAAACATTTTTCTGGTTTACTTTTACAAACATCACTTGCTGCTGAGGACACTGTTTAACATCCTGGACTATCACATCCGTCTCGTATGTTGCATAGGCGAAGGGAAGTGCCTAGAGTTGACGATATAGACGTAGTAAAACGCGACTGGTTGATGAGTGAAGAGGGTGCAATACGAGAGTAGAATAGGAGATAAAAATAAAACGTCAGAAAGTTGAGTTAGTAGTAGACTCAGTGTCAGTGTCATACTCAGAGTCAGACTCAGACTCAGAGTCAAAATATAACAAAGGAGTAAGATTAATAGTCTTTCAATGACCTACTGAATTTTGATTCAGATATTTTTGGTTCAGGATTCATCAAGGAGGGTGGTGAGAGAAAAAGAGCGATGAAATTTGGAAGTTTTTGGTAGAATGAAGTTAAGTAAGACTATAATAATATAGAATCTATTAGTATTTAAAGTTAAACTAATAATGATAGTGAAACTAAATCAGAATCAGACTCATAGTCAGACTCAGAGGAAATATATTCTGAAACTCCTAGAGCCTTAGTATCCTCTATATCCGATATTAATCTGCTAGTAGATAGTTTTGGAGCAATAGGTGTTAAATTTTCACTACCTTCCAGCTTACCAATTATTGAAAAGATACTTGCAGTAGTACTAACAACATCTGATTACGAGAACAAACAAAGTTCAATATTTTCATACTTTTTAACACGCATAAAAAACGTACTAGGTTTTGAAGCAAATAACAAATCTAATCATAAACTTAAGCCTATGCTTTAGAATACTATCGAAGTAGCTAACACACTTGAAGAGTTAAAAAGTACTTTCGATCCCGATACTTATGATGGATCGTCGCTAGGTTTATCACCCTTTGACACAAACGTTCAAGTTAGAAATTAGTATGAAAATTTTCAATCTTCAAAGCGAGCATAGCAAGCAAGATTTTCACAAAAGTTTTATTAAACAGTACCAGTGTAAAAGCGTAACAAGCTATTTCATTCGAAAATAGATGACGATTATGGTTATAGCCCAGCGAAACGCGGCTTAGCTGGTGTCTATTGGTTGCCACTACATCACTCTAATTTTCATCAGCGAATAATTCCAAAAGATCGAGGTAATTCTGTTAATGAAAAAGCAGTTTTTGGAGTCCATTCAACTCACTATGACAAACACCTTTTCGATGAAATTAAAACTTTCCTTGATGATCACAATAAAAGGATCAACGATGAAAAGCTCACAGAAACCTAAGTTGAATTCCAGCACATAGATCCCAACTTATAATTTCCTTAAACCGCTGGGCATATCATGTCCCCTTAGTAAACGCATATTGTTTACGACACCTTCAAATCCTTCGACCTAACCGCTATGCGCACAAACCCATCTTGTAAATCAGGCGAGCAAGATTACGAAGATTACAACCATACTGCAGTTCTTGAGTCTGGCGGTTTATCTAGCGGCTACTCGAAAAAGCCTAGGCGAAACAATACGAATGTTATGAATAACTATGTCTGTAGTAGAGCAAAAACTGGCTAACGATTGTTGAATCACTTCAGTGTTGGTATACCGAGTCTAGTTTGGAGGGAACAAGGACCGATGGATATAAGCAGTAAAGACTATCCGCTTCTGGTTTCATCAGTTGAAGAAGCTAAGGAGAAGCTAGAGATTATACTGTAATCGGAAGTTGGACAGTAAGATGGTAACTATGAATCATTACACTCATAGTTGAGATCATATACTCTGAATTAGGCGAAAGATCATACGTTAGAGAATCTTGTCTGGCGGCTGTTACTGATAATAGTAGATATCGCTGAGAAGACAGGAAAAATAACGTTTTGATTTAGATTAGGTATTGTTTGTGAAGCATTAGAGTCTAGTTGTATAGACTAAAATAATTACTTAATATTTTTTTTAAAAAAAATTATATAATTTGAATTAATAATTTTTTGACTAAACTTTAAAGTCTGATATCTTAATTATTAATCTTAGTCTAATATTACTATGATTTAAATACTTATTTTTTTTCGATGTTCTTTACGAATGAATTATTTTTTAGTGTACTTATTTATTTAAGTAATAGTCTTATCATACAAATTGTGTTTTTTTTTATTCTCCATACAAAATAATTATTAAGAAACAACTTTGAATTTCTTTTAAAATAATTATTAAAATTCAGTGGGTTACAGTTTACTATAGTAACAGTTACTAAGATTTAATATTTTCTATTTGTTTCCATTGTGTAGTAGCATATTTTTTTGTATTTTTGTTTTGAACTAGCTGTTGTCACTTTGACATTGTGTGGCTTCAACTCGAATTTGTTTTCAACGTGGACTTTGTTGCTGAAATCATCTAATCTAATCTAAGTTGCAGTAAATTTCATATAATATATATTCAAAATACGTCGGTAACGATCTTTAATTGGATTATCTATAAAATTTAAACTTTTAAGAAAGACTAAGACTTTAGTCTGTATTAATAAGTGTATATAATCATATAAATTCAATTTAAGTTCAAATTTTACGGTAAATAAAAATATTGCCCACACTATGCCATCTATTAAGTCAAGTGATTCTTCCTGGAAATAATTTGTTTCAGAGCTTCGACTTGAATTTCCTGAACTTACGGTTCGTGAATTGGCAGATAAATCTGGTTAAGATTTTAAAAAAGTAAAAAATTTCTTGTCTAATTTAATAAAAGAAAAAGAATAAAGTTCAAAATTAACATATTAATAATAACAATAGTACTGAACATTTAATTTCTGATACTGTTAAACCAGATAACAATTAAGATGTATAGACTTAGTCTTAAGCAGAAAATAATCATATAATGTTAATGTAAAAATGTTATGAACGTGTTCCCATACCAAATAAAGGTTTAGGAATGATTGCAACTCGTAATATTAGCTATGGTGAATTAATCATTTAAGAAAAACCTTTATTATGCTAATCACATGCAGATAAAGTTTATGGTAGTCGTAAACTTTATTATTTTATAAAGTAATACGATATGGATTCCGAGTTTGATTCTGAATTAGAAGATAGTATTTCTGAAATATAACATTAATTTAATCAGCTTCCAAAAGAAGATTAATAAAAAGTATTGCAACTACATGATGCAACATGTGAACGAGAAGGCTGTAGGAGAGAGGAGACTAAGAAAACATTATAAGGGATTATGAATACTAACTGTCTGGCTCGTGGAGTTGATTCTACTTACGGTGTACTTTGTTATGAGATATCGTTTTTTAATCATAGTTGTCGTTAAAATGTATCTCATGCTTGGTCAGAACCATATGAACGAATTTATGCTTGTCGAGAAATAGAGAAAGGTGAAGAGTTATGCACATCATATGATAAACCATTTACATCAACTTTGTAACGTAAGAATAAGCTTAAATTTGTATATGGTTTTGATTGTAAATGTGAAGTTTGTATGCTTCCAGTGAAAGAATAAAAGTTATCTGATATTAGACGAGAAAACTACGAATCTTTAGATGATAGAATAGCTACTGAAGGTGGTATGAATCCAAGAAGGGGTTTATAATTAGTTGCTGAAATGTTTGAATTAATCAGATAAGAATTTGGTACAGAAACTGCACTTCCAGCCTTGACTAGTCGACATGCGTATGATGGATTTTAGTTGGCCAGAGGATGTAAAGATTGGGTTCGTGCGAAAGTTTGGATAAAAAAAGCATATGATGCATGTATGATAGAAAATGGAGAAAAGCATTAAACGACATAAAAGTATTTATATTATCTTAAAAATATAAAAGCACCAAGGATCTGACTCTGAGGTATCTTTAAGTTTATTATTTATTATATTTTAGAATTGACATTTGTAAATGTAATACGAATGCCATCACGTTTGTTGATATATTGAATAAATCCAAAATTGTTTGTTTAGTTTTTATATTCAAAGGACTTATAAAATGTTTGTTTAATTTACTTAATATTTTTTTTTAGTCGCTGTATTTAAATTACTTAATTATTTTCAGCAAAGAATAACTTAATATTAAATTAAGAAAAATATCAATTTAAAATTTATCTGTAACCTGTTCTATAAATTTAATAATTTTAATATTGATTTATTAAAAACTTAGACTATTACAATTATGATTCCATATAATTACAATTTTCTAAAATAAATTTTTGCAGTGATGAAGTAGTTTGTATGTTTTATTTAATTTATTTTGATAATTGTCTAGACAGTATCACTGTCAGTTGAACTTAAGACAATTTACAAATTCTAATTTTAAACTAAGTATTTTCAGTACAGTGTCAGATTCTTTTATAGACATTATTTTTTTTGTTAAAATTTTTTAGCCTAATCTTAGTTTTATTACTGAGAAAGTTAGATTTTCTAGCTATATTAAAATTTACATCATGTTTAAATTTGACAATAACAATTCTTTCTATGAAGATTGTAATCCGCCTCCAAATCCGGGATTAGTTCGAATTAAATAAATTTTAGCATCTGATACTTAAACAGATACTCAAAGTTTATCAACAAGTTCTACAAATGCTACTGATACTACAATCTAAAATTAAAAATAAAATTTTGGTAACTAAAATTTAAAGTCGCTTCATAAATTTCCAGTCTGTGAAGATGTCTAATTGGGTCCGCAGATCTGTGGTCCGAGTAAACAACAACTTCTGAACAATATAGCCAATAATTGGTAGAAAATTAAAAAAGAGGATAAAAGTAAAGTTCAATAGAATGAAAGTAGAGATTGGGTTAGATCATCTAAAGGTTTTGGTAATGATTAAACAACCTAGTTTGACAATAATCAGCCCAGATAAACTCGGGTTGAAGCTATCAGTAGTTTGCCTGATCATCTAAAATAGACAACGATTGGAGCTATTACTGATTTTCAAAATTAAAATTTGTTGGCTAGTGCAGTACATACTGCGTTTTACAAACATTATGGTTTACGATTATCACCTGACGTTATTTGGTTAACTATAGTTTAAGGATTTGCACAATTTGTTACCAAAGATGTAGAACTCGTTCGTGACAGATTTGTAAACTTCGAAGGTAAAAAAAACTTAACTATTGCTATTCCTGATTTAAAATTTAACAGTAATGATAGTGCTTTCGGTCATGATATTGTTTGGTAATAACCATTTACAATGTTTTCTAATCTAATTTCTAAAAATATTGGTACCGAGTTAAAAACTATTTTAGAATGTAATTTTACGACAACTGATCCTATCACTCTAGGAGCCAGTCATATCGCCCTTATGGATACAGTTTAGCATTACTTCCACTATACTTTAATGTTTGGTTGTGGTATTCCATTTGTAGAATTACGTGGAACGTCTGACGATTGGTAAAAGATACGCAAAAGAACATGTATACTATCTCAAAAATTTCCAGAACTTGATTGGTGGTTTACCGAACTAATTTTTCTACTCGATCACTTTTGTTTATCTACAGAAGATAAGCCTGATAAAAACTTTTGGAATAGTGTTTGTAATTTACAAGGAGCTTCTGGTATGTTTTAAAAGTAAATAACCGGATGGATTTAAGCATTTTTTCCTTATCTTAAAAGTGGTGATAGGAATTCTTTTTTGTAAGAATGGAGAAAAAACTATGAGTGTCCAGGACTGATTGCTGAGGAAGACATAAAAAACTTTAGATGGCGATCTCCAGAAAACGCTGGTTATGGTATTAAAATTGATTAAATTCCAAGTGGTTTAAGTTAAGCACCCGTATCGTTAGTTAATTTAGCAGAACCAGAACCTAATGTTTATGATGTAACTTTTAATAGCGGCATTGTAGCAGTGATGTATGATTAGGATAAATGTTTAGAACCTATTGTAGGCTGGGCTGTCTTAGATCATAGCAAAATGAATCAGTAGTAAAGTACCTAAAATGGAGTTGTATAAGATGAAAAGGCCGATTCATATAAGGTTAGATCAAGAAGTCGTAGTAGGGAATCAGGTTGAATTTGTAGCATATATTTTATATAACGTGCAGAAACTAGAAATTTAATATTTAACTCTTTTTAAATTTTGTTAATAATTAATATTAAGTTAAATTAGCTGATAATGATTAATAATAATATCATTTTTTTAAATACTAAACTGTAACTGTTGCCTTTGATTATCATTCGCAACCTTAAGTATAAATTTTGTATGATAATAGGAAATGTTTAGTCTAAATTTTTTAGTAATGAAATAATAATCTAGTTTTTATTAAACAAAAAAAAATTACCAGTTATATGACACAGTCACAACAGTGACAGTATAAACTCTATAAATTATCAAAACTTGTGTTAGCAGATCTAGATTAAAATGTCAGAAATTTTTTTTTAAATATTTATTTTTATTGAATTATTATTTTGAATCATATCAGGAATCATAGTCAAAGACTATGATTATCTATACTTCTATTAATATGAATAATTAAATTTACATTGAAAACTGAATCACTATGTCTGTCTGGGTTATGATTATCTGTTCTTTGCTAAAAATCAATTTTATACATGTAATCGAATTCCAGTAAAGTTTATATAGTATACATGGATTGAATCAGAAAAATTAAGATATAAAAGTTAAAATTATTGTTAATTCAGGAATCATTTAGTAGCCGTGTGACTATCTTTGACTCATTATAATAGTGCTATAGTCACTATAACTAACCAAGGTCACAGTTACTGGAACTATTTTTTTAATAAGTACGTTTAATAATTATAGATAACAACTATCGTGACCGTTATTTTATATTATCGTGAATTTTTCTGTTAAAATATAAGTTTTATTTTTTATTTGTCCTGATTATTAGGTCTAAATTGATTACAATAACAGTTACAGTAGCAATGTCGGAGTCTCGTGAGCGTAAATCTAAAATAGTTTACCCATCAGAAGAAGAAGCTATCTCTATAGCAGAAGCTGGACCTACATTGATATTTGATGGAGTGTGTAATCTTTGTAATGGTGCTATGCATTGGTATTATGATAGAATTGATGAAAGTGTAGAAGAGACTGAATTGCCACTTCTCTCTATGACAGAAGGCAATTAATCTGAATCGTGTGAAAATAGAAGAGTTCGATTTATGTGGCTATAGCACTAAGTTACTTAAAAGTTAATAGCGAAACATAAGATAACCAATATAGAACAAAAATGGGCGTACTTTGACTCTGATGGATCAATACATCGAGGCAGCACTGCTTGGTTGAAATCTTTATAGTATCTCAAGAAGCCGTGGAGGGCTTTTGGCAAAGTGGTATTGGGGATAGTACCAGAGTGTATCAGAGAACCAGTTTATGCTATTATTGCTAATAATCGATATAGGTTACTTGGGAAGAGTGATGTATGCTAATTACCCAGTAGAGGTTTGCGTGAAAGAATGTTACACTCGGTGAACGTAGCTTAAGATAAGTGAAACATAATCTAAAAAGTTTTTGTAAAATTTTTTATTTTATGGTTCGATTGACATGGAATGATTTAAAGTGACAGTAAGCAAATGATTTGAATCTAATATTAAACTCTATTCTTGAAATTGAAACTGAATCTGATTCTGATTCTGAATCTGATTCCAAGGCTCACAATAGTATGTAATAAGTAGTCTGATTTTTCCGTATACTATGTATTAATTAAGTTGTTCATAATTTTTTTAATACAATATTATCATTTATAACAGTTACAATTTTAATTAATACTATGACACGCTCTAGAAACTAGCTACTAGCTTTCATCATTTAATTTCAAAAGTTAGAATGGGTAAATGAAAAAACTAGAATGAAAAAAATCAATAATCATTCTAGCTTTTTCATTATCATATAGAGAAATCATTAATTTTCAGTCTAGCTTTTTCATTGATTTAACGATTTTTATCATTTTTTCGGCTAGCTATATCATTAAAGTGTATTAAAAAGAAAAATTTTGAAAATTAAAAAATGCGAGTGGAGAATTTAAGGTATCTAGAAAGTTTAAATATAAGCAGCGAGTAGGTAGACTGTAGTATAATCTATGAAATAAAGTTTTTAAAAATGGGTAAATAATTTTAATGTTGATTCAACAATAAGTGGGTGAACTAAAAAATATATATTATAGAACGGGATCAGTTTTTATAAATGCAAAAGTTCAAAAATTCAAAATTAATGATTTATACCACAGCGGCGGCGGCTGTTTAGAATATTTATAAAAAGACGCGGCCTGTGCACTGGCGACGTCTTTTGTTTACATTTATTTTAAATCGCAGCAGTAATTTTAATAACATTATTAACGATTTTTTTTTTCAGTGGATAATATTTCAAAATTGAATCATATAGTAATGTTATATGTTATTTTTGGCTTTACATCAATACACAAAAATTATGTACTAGAAAAAAATCATTAAAGAATGATATTAATAAGACTGTGGTTTTTATTAAGGGTAAAAAAGCTAGACTAGAAAAAAAGCTAGCATCGGTAAAAGCTAGGCTAAAAAAAAGCTAGACTAAGAAAAAGCTAGGCTAAAAAAAAGCTAGCATAAAAAAAAGCTAGACTGAGCTAGCTTTTTTTAATTCTAGGCTAGCTTTTATGATATGAAATTAAATGATTTAGTGGAACTCGTCAATGATTTGTATAGTTAGGCTAGACCGTGTCATATTTAATTGGGCTCATCATGACTTAATAAGTCACGGATAGATACTAATGGACAAGTAATAGAGTTAGTTTAAAAATATGTTAATTCTAAACATTTTTTTTATCATTTGAGAGAAACTATGATATTTTTTTGGTATGATAATGTAACAGTATTTATGAGAGTATAAATTACAATCCTTGAATTTACTTGGCTATTTATATTTTATAACTTAAATTATCAATTTCAAAATGTCTCTTAATTAATAATTCTATGATTGTAAGTTTAACAGTGTCAAATCATTATTCAGTGACTTGTCTTTAGATAAATTAGATTGCTAATAGTCTGAAAGAATAGTTACAGTAGCTACTAGCAACATATTATTACATATTATTCTAAAGTTCAAGTTGTAGCTAAAACATATCAGAATCTCTAATCGCTCTTTGGAACTATCCTAAAATTACTTAAAATTTACAAGGATGTAGAAACTTTTTAGCAATAACGTTAATAGCAAAATTAATAATAATATATAGCATAGTGTAAATAGTAGCACTAGCTGCTGCTCCTTGTCTGGACCAATATTGAAAAATGCATTTAGTAGAATAAACTACTGTGATAAAAAACCGAAGCATAAATATTTTCGAGCTAATCAACTATTTTACATTCCACACAGTGATTGGCCTCAAGAATTAGTTTAAATTCGTACTGAATACTGTAAGCAGTTCTTAAAAGAGTACTAAAACTCTATGATGTTTTTTTAGAAAAAATTATCTGATCAATAGAATTCTTAATAACTATTAATCACTAGAATTGGTATAAGATATTAATTAAATGGTTTTTATCTTAGTACTTACAGACACATACAAACCATATGAATTCTCTTTAAATACTTTTAGTAAAAATTTCCACTGTTATTTGTTTTTACTTGGAAAGGGCTCAAACCGATTCTAAGTTTGTTACATAAATTAAATGGAGTCACTAAGACAGTCTTAGATAAACTTAAATTTAAAAATTGTTTTATAGTTGAACTTGCTGGTAATTATGTTGACCTTGATGATGCTGCTAAGTTCTTGTGTCAATTGTATAAAAAAAATGAGAAACATTAATGTATCTACGACCAAAAGACAAGACCTTGGATTGAAATACCAGACAATAAGTTAAATAACAAAGTGTTAGTTACTATTGCATAAGTTTCTTAGCATGAATAAAACATTCAATATCCAATGGCAAGACTGAAAAATAGTTCAAGTAGTACTAGTAGAGCTTACAATATCAATGATAATTAATAGAATTCTGAAAGATTTAATAACTCTAAATATAAATAAAGATCATGTTCAACTTCTAATAAGTAATAGATGGACAAAAATTTAATTTAATAAAATACTAAAAAGTATAAATATCCATTTGATATTAATAGTATAACTAAATCAAAACATTAAAAAGAAAACTAAACAGTCTAAACTATGTATCTAATATTACGGGTTCTATTTTTGGCCACTAGTAATTTTACTAGTATAGCTATAATTATTTCTACTAGTAAAATCTACTAGTAAAAATGACTACTTTATAGCTATACTTACTAGTAAAATCTACTAGTATACTTGAATTTAGTAGTAAAATGGACATAAGATCTTACTAGTGGATTCACAAGTAAAAAGCACAATAAAAAGGTCATTTTTACTAGTAAAATTGATGCAAATACCTTTACTAGTAGGTTTACTAGTAGTGTGACATCGTTGTAGTAAGGTTACTAGTATGGCTAGTAAAAATTTGCTACTAGTAGAATTAAAATCTGCATATTTTACTAGTGAAAATAGAGGTGAAATATATGATATTTCCTAATGTATACATAGAAATAGCCTAAATATAGCCTTAGATATAGACATAAATCTAGTTTTCGACCCAAATTTAGCCATAGACATAGATTTAATCATCGATATAAATTTAGTTATAGACATTCACTGAGTCATTGATATAGTTTTAGCGTTTACAGCAATAGATTTAGAAAGTAATAAATTTTTTATTAGATGGCATGCTAGACTTAGATAATTATTGCATTAGAATAAATTTAATTAGTTTTTTAGAAAAAATTGAAGAAATTATTTTGATACCTTATTTTTTTATCATTTTATTCACATTAGTTACTAATGCCAACATCTGAAACTGTATAATGTTCCCGAAAGTTCCGGGACCGGAACTTTCGTACTTGATACTAATACTCTGAATTAAAAGAATGATAATTCTAATAATTTTTTTCCGATACAACTCCCAGATAATAACAAATTAAAGGTACGAATTTACAAAATTGGAATAGTTTTAAAAATTACAATGCTGCAGCTGCAGCTTAACAAAAACTCACTGACGAATTTTCCGATTGTCGTCCTGATGATTGTCGTATTGACGAATATCATTGGACATTTCATCTAAATTAGTGTTAACTATAGCAGAAATATGCTACAATAACTTCAAGAACACTATATAAACATAAAGTAGATAATCAAGTATATACACAAAATATACAACGTTCATACACAACTATCAACTTTAAAGTGTCCACATAACAAGACCTGAAATGAAGTAATACAAATACAAATGATGTGATCAAAATAGTAGACAGAACTGAAAAGTAAAAGTAGTGATAAGATCATGAAAGTTAAAATAGGAACTGGAATGTAACAATATATGCTAACAATTAGATATATCAGATGATAATTAAATGAAATAGAATCTGAATAATAATATATGAATCTCAATTTAAATTTGAATCATAACACAAAAGGAAATTTAAAAAGAATTACAATAAAACCAATTTATTCTAATAATAATTTCAAAATTCAGATTCTATTTCCCCATGCGTTAGAAGTCCAGATAGTAATCTTTTTCATTTAGTGGTTTTGAAATTGGTTAATTTAATAGTCAATTCTCTCAAATTCCAACTCCTGATAGTTAAATTTCGGAATGGGTCTGGAACAGTTAGAATAATTTTTTTTTCAGTCAAAGTGATGATGAAGACAAGCAGCTAAAATAATCATCCAATACTGGAACGAATTAAGTAGTAGATCTAGTTTAAGAGAATCGTGGTGATATGAATAAAGCTACTGGTTCTTCTAGTCGTTCAGTTTTTGAAACACCTGGTACTATAGAAAAAAAAATGAGGAGTTATCAGAACAGATCAGATAATATAGACGTATAGAGGCCGGGAAGGGACGAGAACGAAAGTACTCTGTTTAAGAGTAAAAACTATAGCAGAGATAAGCTGAGATCGAAAAATATAAAGAAGAATTAAAGAGTTTTAAAGTTCCAAGACATGACATTAAGCGTGCATCCAATGATAATGATTTTAAATTATAATAATAATGAATAGGCTTTAACTTAGCCTTAGAAAGTAAAAACAATATATAAGACCAAACATATAAGAGAACATTACCATAGAGAATTCGTAATTTGTCGAATAATAATAGAAATCCAATTTAAGACTATGATGATAGAGTCATGCCTGGAATCGATAGTACAAAATAAAAGATAGATAATGATTTATTGCGACATTCAAAATCTACCTCTACCGCACAAGATAGAGGTGCTGTTGGATAGGGCGAATCAGGTAATTACGGTGGGAGAAAACCTCTTATTAAAAAAAAAGAAAATTAAATTAGACCTAGACCGTACAATTACTGAGTAGTCAGCGTGGTGATAGTATTAATATAAGTCTAACGTGAAACTAGATCGTTTAAACTTTATTTTTGCTTAGCAATTATCAGTTAAATTATAAATATAGCAGCAATTATTGACTTAAAAGTCATAGTGACAGTTAGTGGTCGTAAAAACTAATTTAGTTTATTAAATTTATCTTAGATTTTATTTTTTTTATTATCTGGCTATCTGACTTTTTAGTTGATAGCTGTCCAAGATTTGTTTTTTTAGAGTACTATCATATTTAAAAACATGATACTATAGAGACTCTTATTGTATTTGAATTTACGTTGTTAAAAATTAGAAAACAAAAGATGAATCGGAAATAGAGTATAAAAAGAGCTGCTTGCTTCACTTTGTATATCTTATGACAATTGAATCTGTTTCAACATAGATTATCATTGTTCTAGACTAGTACTAGTAATTAAGGGCCGCTGTATATATTTAATAAAATTTTTAAAAAAGTTGAATTTGTTACTTGTATGTTAAACTCGCTTTTCTTCTATAAAAAAATTTAGAATTTGTTTTCAGAATCATGACAGATTCAGAATCAGAACAGTATCTTTGATAGATTTCAGATGCTAAATTTAATTAGAAATTGGTCAAGAGGTATTATGTAGTACCAAAAATATTTTTTTTCATGAATAATAATTATTGTTACTGTATTATTTATAATAATTTAGCATTTTCAATTTTATAAAAAGTATATTTAAATTTTTAGACTTTTCCCATTATATTTTAAATTTTACTCTCAAGTTACAGTAATCATAATAACTTTTAAAGTTATTGACAGTTAAATTAGATTTAATTTTATTATTAACTAAATGATTAAACAGGTAATAGTATGTTTAGATAAAAATTTACAATGAAAATTAAACTTAGTAACTTACTATTATTAATTGACATTTTTTAGAATTTAAAAACTTTAACGAATCATTTTTAAGTTTTAACTTATTTACTAGTTAATTAAATAATGACACAAGTATAATCTTAATCGAATTTGATATCTTAATTAGCACCATGGCTTACTATGCCTGGTCCTCAACTACACATTATACCATCTAGTTAAAGAGATTAGATAGCATCATCTTTAGAGCCATTACCAGAAAATGAAATATCAAATTACGAGGCTGTTAGTGTTTTACAAGATCTGATTACAGACACTCATTGTCATATATCTGGATTTGAGGAAAAAGAAAAACGATAATTAGAGAAAGATATTAAGGAAATTGAAATAGATAAGAAGAAGCCAGATAATGTAAGAGTTCATTTAGCAAAACGATATATATCAGTCTCTGTTGATCCTGAAACTTGTTGGCGCAGTGCTTCCAGGATTTGGGATATGGGAAGTAATTAGGCACAGAGTAGTTTTGGAATACATCCGTAGTGTGCTGGAGGCATTAATCCTATGGTTAGCTAAGAAGATAGTGGTGATAGAAATAGTAAAGATTTGGATATTGAATTTAGTGAACCAGAATTAGATAGTAAAAGCTTTAATGATGTCAAGGTGAATGATGAGTAAGCTCTGAAAGATAGTGCATTAAATACACAATCATCTAAAAACGCGGAGAGTAACGGTGATAAAGTTAAGTACTCAAAATATCCGCTAAAAGATTGTGACTAAGACGATGAGTATGAAAACTGGCAAGATGCTCTAAAACTTTACTTATAAAAACATTCTAAGGCTATTATAGGCGAGATTGGATTAGACGCGAATACAGAAGAATATCGATATGTATTTGAGTCTCACTAAATTCCTATTTTTTAGTTTCAACTAGAATAAGCTGTTGAATTTTAAAGACCTATAAGTTTGCACTGTCTAAAGTCAGTTAATGAAATGAAAAGCTGTCTTGAGTTGGCTATGAAGAAATCCTAGGAGAACACAGTTTTAAAAAAACTATAGAATTTATCTATGGACTAGTTCGTATAAGAAAATTAATCTATTGGACTACCAACTATTTGTTTGCATAGTTTTAGCGGAAGTGTAGAAAGTTTCTATGAGATTGTCAGAGTAATAGAAGGTAAGAACAAGAAGGATATCAAAAAGGATTAGATGTAAAACATGAAACCTCGAGTTTTTATAGGTTTAAATGCCTGGTCAAATCTCTACAAAAAACAGGCATATGATTTTGTGAGGAAGCTAGCACTTGGTAAGAATGAAAAACAAAATTAGGGGTTCGGAATACAGCGACTTCTAGTTGAATCAGACTGGAACCCATCTGATTTTGATTTTCCTGGTAGCGATAGAAAAAGAGATACAGATAAGATCCTACTTAATGGTATAAGGGTGATTCGTTGTATACTAAATGGGAAAGAATTTAAGTTTAAGTATGATAAAGATTAGAAGCAATAGACAGAAAAAAGTAATTCAAAATCAGCAGAATCATAATGCGAATCAGTTAAATAAAATTAGGAATCCTCATAAAAATCAAAGAAATAATAAGTTGATAACACGCCTATATCTGTGCCAAAGTTTGTTTTAGATCTAGAAAATGTTGATAAAATATACTATGAAAAAAATATATAATTTACATAAGTAGTCTTAGATAAAGTTACCGAAACTGAACCTTGGTCATATAGACGTGTCGGACTACTCCTGAATAAAAACACTGAGTATTTTATGGAATCTGTTGGCGGTTGAAGCAAAAACTTTTTATTGATATTGACCTCAATAGTCTTTTTAATTATGTATAATAAGATTAATAGACTCTAAAGTTAAACATACTTTTTAGTTAGTGACCTGGATCTTGAATTATGTATTATTAAGACATTGACAATTGTTCTTATTTATATGTGCTATCAATAATCATACATCGTGTTTACTGTCATACTATAATAATGTGAAAAAAATTATACTGTTACAGTATTATTAATTGATTTTTTATTAAATTTCTCCGATTCCGCTCGATGTGTTTAAAAGTCTCATGCGTAAAAAGCCTAAGGTATTAAGTAGAATAATAATGATGAAACTATTATTGTTTTTAACTACAAAATTTGAAATAGCAGTCTTATTGATATAAATTATATGATTTTGTTTTTTTAGTTGTTAGTCTACAAATCAAACATGTCCTAACTTTCTCGACTATCTCTATTATGTACTCCAATAACTGAATCTGTGCCTGCTACTGCAATATCTTTTTCAAAAAGATTTTTTAACACCGTCAGTAGCTCTACATCAACAAACTCAAATCCTAAATATGATCTTCCTCCATTTCGATCAAACCCAGATGCTGACACACCTAAAAAGTTTCGTAAACGACCAAACATGTGTCTCCGTTGTGGAAAACCTGGTCATACCGCATCTGTCTGTCCATAACTTTAGAAAACTTGCTACAACTGTGGCTCTCCTGATCATCTTACAGCAAACTGTTCGGAACCTCAAAAATGTTATCATTGTGGTGGAACGGATCACAAAGCTATAAATTGTTCACTGATGGAAAAAAAGGGTTTTGATACGAAAATGCGGTGCTGGAATTGTGGCAAATTTGGACATAGTGCGAAAGACTGTTCACTACCAATGAGTTGTTATGTTTGTGGATCAAGTGAACATTAAGCTAGAGCTTGTACGATGACTCATGAAAGTTTCAGGGAAATTAAGATGAAGGAATAGGGACTAACGGATGGACCGATTGGTGTAATGAAAGCATAGGGAAGTTGTCCCAAAGAGGGATGGTGTTATGTTGATCCTTAGGGCAATAACTAAGGTCCATTCCGTTCGGATTAGATGAGAAAGTGGTACGAGATGGGATATCTGAGAGGAGATTTATAGGTGAGATGGTAAGAAGATATGGACTTTAAAAAATTAGAGGGCGTTTTTGAAGGAGAGCCTTTTATGTCTGGGATTAGACAGTGAATACTCAACAAGTAGAATGATTTTTGTTATTTTATAAATCTAATGATCCAAAAACTAGTTTTATATGTTGGGATGATTAAAATCCAGAATTGTGTAGATACTAGATACAATTATAACCAAGACTCAATTTCGAAATATAAAGCTATTGCTTTAATATACTTCCAAGTTGCTAAATTTTATGATATACACCGTAAGACAATAACTTATGTTTTAAACTATTTGTTTTGATATAAGAATGTGGCTGCCACATAATTTTGAGTCCTTTTAATAAATTTAAAAGTTAAAAATCTATCGTTTAGACTCTAGAGCTTGTAAAAACTATTAGAGAGATAACGAAAAGCTATAGTCAGACCAACAAATAATTTTTAAAGAGATTCAATGTAATAACTAATTTTGAGACTGTCACCTTTTATAACTTAAGGAAACTAAATTGAACTAGTTGATTTAATTTGAAAAATTACTTACTAGAACTCTTTTATCGATAAATTTTAAGCTTTATCCAGGTGGGTTCAACTTAAGATCATACGTCAGTATGTCTATCCCACTAGTTCATCAGTACCCTTCGTAAGATCCGGTTTCTTTGGATTCTCACATAAATTTACTTGACATTCAAACCGAAAGGCGGTATCATCATTTTCGTCGATCTGCTCGTCTTGCTCGATTTTCTGATTAGGCCAGATAGGAATTTTTAGAAGAAGAATATCATAGAACACGAAGACACGATGCTAGATGCTGGATATTTATTTTCGTAGCAGCTCAAATGATTTTTGTTTTTACGCTTGGATAGCCGGTAAATTTTGGATGGTTAATGTTTTTTTTTGGCATGTTAATAAATACATTAGGACTTTGGATACTTATTAGGATAGCAAGCGGCTGGCGTACGGAGCCTACCGAACTGATTTCATAAAATCAAACTTAGAATAATTAGTTTTAAACTGTTTCTCACGCTGAATCTGACAATGATATTGTAGATATCGCATTATTACCTGGTGCAACAATATAAAATAGTGGTAGTATTAGACTAAGAACAAATTATCTTTCAAAATTTCGATATAAATGTATAAGTTTTTTGAAATCGCCTTGTTAAAATATTAGAAAATCAAAAGTCATACATAGTCGATTAACAGCTGTCAGTTTAATCATTATTGGTACTTTTATGATGGGTGGTACTTTAGACTACTCTACATCTCAATCTAGGTCTTTTGTAAATAATTTAGACTCAATAATAATTAACAAGAATCATAATGGGTACGGTATAATATCAACGTTGATACTTATGGTGTATGGTACTCTTCAGGTATTATTTGAAATTTTTATAGTTAATATGTTTTGTATCAAAAATATTTTAAAATAATTTTGCGAGAATAGTTATGATTATATTTTTTAGTATTACTATGTCATGTAAAATTTCTATAGATTTAGGTTCATATAATCAGTAAAAAGTTTTTGTTATCATCTTTTTGTTAAGTGTGAGACTTGAGTCTGCTTTATTATGTCATGATTGTATTTTATAGAGATTCAACAGGTGTAAGCGTCATTACATGTTCGAAATCAGTGTAAAACAGGATGAAATTTTTTAAATAAGAGTTGTTTAATCTGAATCATATCATACGTTTAAGTCTATTCGTGTAGCTTATAAATAGAGTAATTACTTAGTTTAATTCTTCAAGTTATAGCTTTGATTTTTATATCTATATTAGAAATTCTAAGTTGTAGTTTCCACAGCTATATCAGAATCATAAAATAATTAAATCAGTATATTACATTGTCTTTAATTTTTGTATAATTTTATATACAACTAAATTTAAAATACTATAACAATAAAAAAACAATTACCTCTTTATTTTTTTGTTTAATTCTATGGATCCTTCTGCTTCTATCCCTATAAATATTCCAGTCGATTACGGAATAGATCCTAAACTTACTTCAAATCCTTCAAATATGAATCTTACAGAATCAACTGAGAACTTTAAATAAGCTTTCCACTTTTATGATCCACATCCAGGCCATTTTGGCTCTGCCTTTTTTCATGCTGTTTTGATGGTTATAGCGACTGAGATTGGGGATCGAACTTTTTTTATAGCTGCAATCCTAGCCATGACTAAAGGAGCTGTCAATGTTTTCGCTGGTTGTTGGGGAGCATTAGCATTCATGACAGTGTTATCTGCGTTAATAGGACTGTTAGTACCAACTCTGTTAAATCAGACAGTTAGTCATTATTTGTGTGTTGCACTGTTTGCTTGGTTTGGTGGAAAAGCATGCTATGATAGCTGGGAAATGTTTTAAAAAGGAGAGGGAAGTGTATAGTGGCTAGTTAATGATTCTTATCTTTAAAAATTTAATCTAATAGTTATTAGTTACTGTTTATAATTAAAATTTATGTCAATAATAATTATCATTTTAATTAAAATATCTTTCTAATTCTTTGATTATTTTTTTAGGGTGCTTCAGATGAGTTAGAAGAGACTTAAAAAGAATTAGATAATGATAAAACACTAAAATCAAATTAGTCAAGATTAACTCTTATATTTACAATTTTTACAATGACTTTTATGGCAGAATGGGGAGATAAAAGTTAGGTATATACTTATGCTTCATTCAAGATTAATTAATTGATCTGATTAATCGTTACCAGGTCTTGATCTAATATTCGTATAGATTTTTGTTTTTTGTTATTATTTAGTATTACATTCATTGACATTTAATGCAACACTATATTCATGAATTTTTAAGGTATCTACTATTGCAATGGGTGGTTCACGTGACGTAATGGGAGTAATCTTAGGTGGATGTCTAGGTCATGCATTGTGTACAGCACTAGCTATACGAGGTGGTCAAATGATGAGTAAAAGAATAAGTGAAAGATAAGTACTTGCTGCTTCAGGTGTATTATTCTTAATGTTTGCAATACATGCATTCTTTTAAGGACCTGAAGAATGAGTATATCGAATCTCTCTCATTAAATTTTTAATTTGAGTTGATACATTTTTGAAATTTTATTAACAGCATTATGTTTGAATATTTGAATATGGCGTCAAGCTGGTATCTGATATCTTTTATCACAATCAGTTTTATTTGACCATTTATTAAATCAACAATTAATTAAGTCAAATGTATATAATAATAACATCTAAAAACAGTTATAGTAACTTAATGTCTCTCATTATACAACTATTTTATCAAACAACATTTTTTTTACATAGTACTAGTGATTCAATTCAATCATTAACATAAAAACGTCATGTGGGTAACAATTTTTATTTTATACCTTAAATTGATACAGTCTAATTTGCTATAGTTAAGTAAATTTTTGATTAGCTTGGATTTAGATATAAGTTTGTTTGATAATATATTTTCAACTTTCTATATAAACTCATTTGAATAATTAAATTGACTAAGGAGCCTGAGGCGGAGGAGCACTTTCTGTAATTATTAGACAAATTAGTATTGAGTTGAAGACTTAAACAGTTACAAAGTGTGATTGACTGTCACTCACCGTCAGAGTAATACATAAATGAAAACAATATTAATTGTACTGATAATACTTTGAATCAGAACCTGTTTCAGTCTCTCAATTTGTCATTTTTCTAAAATAGGGATTCTAGTAATCAAATGATGAATTAATGATTTGACTTTTAGATAGATTCCCTACGGTATAAAACCTTTTAGGTTTGAGTTTTAATCATTTTATTATTTTTTCGTTTATTGTTATTACATTACTTTTTGACAATTTTATTTATTATGTGGTGATCTACAAAGCTTTTCAATTTTTTCTCTGACTTTTAAGTCCTAAAGATAACGGACAAAGTTTGACAACTTTTGAAAAAATCTATTATCTAATTATGGTTAAAGATTAAAAAGCTTCTCAAACTAAGATGATTAAGAAGAGATAGGTTGATTCATCACCATCTTAAAGAAGAAAACGATACAGGACATAGAAAAAAATAGAACCACCTTCCCCATCATTCTCTTCCTCTGAAATTTCATCAGATGAATCAGATCTTAAGGATTTCGATCTAAAATTACTTAATTTGTAAGAGTAACTTGTTGTATAGATAGATAAAACAAATGAAATGATAAGAAAATTACGTGGCAACATAAAAGACTAAAGTAAAAATATTCGTCGTGAAGTCAATTAAACCATATAGAATGAAGTACGAGATGCGATTAGGTAGGTTTTCAGAGAAGAAATTAGTGGCTCAATTAAGGAAACGATCAAAGAAGGACTATAGAATCACTAGAATATGTTTTCTAAAAATATGAATTCTTAACATGTCTATGAAAATGAAGATTGCTAAGCAGCTGCAGAACAGACTGTAACTTTATCAACTTCAAATTAGATTATCAAAGAATAAAGCTAAGCCTACAGTACATTTGAAGAATATGTAACTGCAAATCCTGAATATAAAAAGTGTCTATTCGAACCTGCTCAGAGTCAGGCTGGATAGAAGACTCAGAGTTAATGGGATGATTAAGAAGATATAAAAACTTTTGAAACATGTGAACCTTCTATGTCTCGTTTATCTACAGCAGACACATTGGAAATGGCCGATTAATCTGAATGTAATGATTAGAAAATAGAGTTCATGAATTACCTTCCGTTTAAGGATCAATCAGACTATCATTAACCATTCAATTGCACAGGAGATGATGTATTACTGAATAGTTTGGTTATGTCTAATTAGCGTGCCTAATTATTTTATCAAGGATATGAAAAGATAAAAGAAATAGTTGGAGAAATTTTGGATTATAATCATGAGATTTAAATGTATGGTTCTACACTCTCTGGTTTATGGTCAAACTTGTCCTCCGATTTTGATTGTGGTATTTTTTAAGCATAATATGAAAAATTGGATTTTAATTTAGGATCTTTAGTACCACACCTAAAGAAAATAGATTTTTTCAAAAGTGTATAGTATGTTTCAACAGCTAGAATACCTGTAATAAAATGTGAATACAATACTGATAAAGATTCAGAGAAAAAAAGTAAATCCAATGCATATAATTGCTTAAGCTTCGATATTACACTATAAGAAAATAACTATGTTATCGACAATTCTCTTATGTTGAGAAAACTTTTGGTTGATTTATGGTGTTATGCAGGTCCACATTATCCAAGCTATCAAACTTAGCCCTTTATTCTTGCTCTAGTGTTGAAATAATTTGCATCTTATTAAGGACTCTAATAAGCTAGTGAAGTATTTAAAGAGGTAAATAAAAGTGGTGTTTATCAACCACAAAAATCTTTCTTGCATGTTAACAATTACACACTTATGCTAATGTTGATTTATTTTCTTATGCGTAAAGGTTGGATAAATTTCCTATAGCTTAATAATAAATCAAAGTAGAATGAAAAACTTAATGGTTCAAAAAATTCCTATCTATCGTTAGAACATGATTTTGAATCTCCCACTACAAGAAATCCTTTACCTATCGATTTGTCCATTCATTCGTTATTCCTTGGATTTCTAGATTTTTATCTTTCCGAATTCGATCCTGAGAGATATGATGAAATTGATCTTGTAATTGACACTAGTAATTCCAAACTATCATAAGAAATAGGTGGAGTTTTGAAAAATAGATATGGTTATAATAAGTAACCAAAACTTAAAAACTATTCATACCATCATCCTAATAACCCATGGCTGGTGATAAATGATCCACTTATTAGAGGACCACGAGGATAGAAAAAATTTTGTTATGATTAGTATTAGGAAGTTATGTAAAAATTTTAAGCTGCAAAATATACATTATTAAGTATGAGCGGAGTTAAAGGAGTAGGATTAACCATAGGTTGTATGGGTTTGGTTATGAATAGTTGAAAAAATTAAAAAATATAAATGAATAAGATTTGATGCAGTGTGGAATGTATTATTAGTGTAGAGTATACTAATAATGAAAATTAAATTTTCAATATTAGTATACTCTACACTTTGGCTATTAATTTTTTAAATTTTGATACTCTACACTGAAAAAAAGTTTTAACTTTTTTTTAGTGTAGGATATTCCAAACTGAAAATGTATATTAATGAATTTTTAGTGTAGAATATACAATATATTGCAAAACTGTGCTAAAAAATTATAAACATATAACTTCTAACCATATTAATATTGCTACCTAGCACGTAGAGTATTTGCCATCTAACACGTAGGTGATTTTCGCTTTATCACGACTACAAATATTTTGTATTTTGCAAAAAGTCTATCACAAAAAAAAAAAAATGCTTCTAAGGGAAATTTAGCTTTTGTTACTGATGGGATGCTCAAGTCTGCGTGTTTTATAGATGGTCTAAGTGCTTGTGCATATAGCGCTATTATATATTTTGTTTATAGTGGTTAAGAGACAATGACTATTGTGTTACTAGACATCTATAAAACAGTGGGTGAGGTAAAAACATGAATATCATATTGTAATAAGAGCTACAAGAGTGTTTCTACCCTAGATTTCAAATTTTAACTTTTTTTTGTTTTAAGTGATTCCACACTGAAAATCTATACTAGTGTAGAAAAATAAAAATACAGTCTATACTGAAAATGTGTTTTAGTGTAGAGAACCTTGAATTTTAGTGTAGAGTATCCAAATTTTCAGTGCAGGTTCACTGATTTCCGCACGGTAGCAATTTTTATCTCTATTATACTTAATGATTATGGAATATTTACTTTGTAAAACAGAATAATAACAAATAATGATTTTAGAAGATTATCATTATATCTAAAATTATAATAATTACTATAGATTCACACAAATCAACAATGATTTATTTATGAAAAATGTATCTCTACATTGAGTAAGTACTTTAATCTATTGATTATACGTGTAAAATTCTATATCCTAAATGTATACTTATAATATATCTATCCGTTATAAAGTGATAGGTTGCTGTATTTATGCTATTCATTTCTCTTTTTGGAGTTAATCACTGAAATGTATTTACTCTAGTGTGTAACAAATTACTTAATGTTATTTGCACACTAGATTTTTTTTAACACATCTTATATCTCCTCTAACTAATTTATAAAAGTAATGTTAAAGTATTCTATCATTATATGTAGAATATCATGTAGTAAGTGGTATAATTAATTTTTTAAATTTTTAATTTTTAGAAAATATTATGGCAGCAAGTGTTTTATAAATTTTATTTTTTATATAACTTTAAGATTTCCTAAATTGATAGTCATACCTATAATTTTTTATTGCTTATCAAAGAATTGGACTACTCTATTTCATATTTATCATAAGTAAATTATTTTTGTTATTTTTTTGCATCATAACTTAATACCATTCTAATTTATAGACTTAGTCTTGTGACACTGACTAAATCTATAATTATTTACAGTTCATTTTCATCAAATTTGAATCGGACAATTACTTCTATAAACTTTTACCAGTGTGTATAATTTATTGTTTACATTTATTAAAACTAGTCTCAACTCATAATTTTATTTCAAAATAATTATAATGCCACCTAAATCTGCAGCTGATAAAGCTGAAAAAGATAAAAAAGATGCCAAAAAAGAAGAGGATTTAGTAATGGCAGTACCACTAGGAAAAAATCATGGTAATTTAATGCCTGTTCGAACCTATGGTGCAGTAGTAGGAGGAATGATAGCGGGAATATTATAGTATAAATTTTAAATTATATAATATCAATGTAATGATATAGATAAATTGTTAATTAAATTAAAAAATTTTAATTAATTAGTTACAGTAACAGTCTGTTACTGAAATTAAAATTATTATTAGATTAAGTATTGATTTTTATGAAAAAATTTTATATTATTTTCTTCTCTAGATTCGGCCTAATATCTGGTGCACTTACATTTTTTTTATCAACGATAGCATGTTCAGGTTTACTCTATGTAAAACTAGGACTTCGAGGAAAAAAATATTTTATAAATGAATATGATTGTTTTACAATGCAATTAATGTCTGGTTTTATGACATTCATGGTAATATGGATTATAAGTTATGACATGGTACATATATTTTGATCAGCTGGTAATCTATATAGTGGTGTGTAGACTTGGTTTTAGAATATCATAAAATGTTGACAATGATCGCTGTCTAAGTTTGATCTCACACTCAGAAAATATTTTTCATAACTACAACATAATGAGTATTTAATAAGTTTAACTTTTAAAATCAGATTTTATTATAAACTTTTAAAAGATTATCAACATGGTCAATCATGTTTACATTTTTTTCATCTACGTGTTCATATATTTTCTTTTCATGTTGTGGAATAAGTAGATAATTCAAACTGTTGCTACTTATTAATTGATTATTGATTCTGAAGCTTGATATAGAAATATGACAATTAGCGCTGATAACGATTTTGTTTTTCGTGTAAGTGACCAATTCCGTTGATACATAATTGATCCAATCATACAAAAAGTTTTTCTTAAGCTCTAATCTACTAATTATCTTGTAACATCCCAATATTATATTGTTTTGAGATTTATTCTGATATAGTTTAGTTATTTGTATTGTAATCGTGATAGCTAAGTTTAACGCTTCTTATTTTAACACTTATTTTGTTATTTATTGAATCAAGTTACTAATAAAATTAGCTGTTTAAAATTTACATTAGATATTTTTAATTTGAAATTACAAGTTATAGTCTGAGTCACTATGACCAAATTACTCTTGAAATATTTTTTTTGATTTACCTAATGTATTTACTTATTGTTACATTTTTTACATTATGTCGACTCATTTATGTAAATCGATTTTATAAAATAATGTAAAATAAAAAACTTAGTAAAACTGTATTGGTATTGTTGTTAGCAGTAGAAGTATCATTACTATTCCTAAAAATGGTTCTATTCGAAAACCTATGGCTATACAAACGCTTGAAACTGACTCGTATAGATAAGAAAAAAGTAAATCTACGACGAATATATAGTTAACTCGATAATAAATTTAGTAAAGACAAAACACAGAATTTTTGGATGACAACACTCATCCTATTCTAGAAGCTGCTGCTATACGAAATAGAAAATTGAATGATTTAATTTTTGCATTCAACACTATAGATGTTGAAGACTGCACAAGACCGGAATGTTTGATACTATGGCAAAAAATGAAAAGTGTGTATAGTTGGTCGGATTCACTTAAAGGAAAACAAAGCTAGTCGTAAGGTGGTAGTAAACCTTAGTCTTAGAGCTTATCTCTGACAGCTGCATTTGATTCAGGCATACCTCAGAAAGAAGAAATTTTTATATGTTCAAATGTAGATGCAGCATTAAGTGCACACTGGAATTTACTTAATGCAAGGACTGCTTAATTGGCTTATCACTTTCTGCCCAAAGAAATAGCGTTTATATTTGATACTATAGCATAAGTTCGAGGATACTGGGCTAAACGATAACTATGGGATACAAACTATAGTTCTATTGACTTAGGTCAAAGTAATAGTGATAGTAAAAGTGCTAATAAAAGTTTGCCTAAGTACTAATCTGCTCCTGGGAAATTGATATAGCAATTACCTGGTTAATCTATAACTAGACATTCATCGAAAGAGCTGGTAGAGATTTTACATTCAAGAACTCGTAGGCTATATCTTTCTTTTGATGTTAAATCTATTTGCTCAATTATGAATACATATAACTATCTATCCATGCGTCCCAAGTAGAATTTAAGAGTTCTAACAATGTAATTTTGTAATCACATGCGGAATGAACAAGTTTTCAAAGAAAAGATCAGTGGAAGAGAAATGAGGTAAGTACTGGGAATTTTTAGTAGCTTAAAATTGAAGTGGTTAGATGGGAGATAAAAAACAGTTGATTTACTACCTGAAAAATTTGCAAAAAAGATATTAGTATCGAGAGAGGTAGAGAAAAATGAGTAGAATAAAACAAAGTAGCTAAATAAAACTGATTCTGATACATAATCAAAATTGCTAGGTTAGAATGATTATGAAATGAATTTTAGTGAGGACGTAGATTAGATTCAGAATACTAAAAGTGAATTGTCTGATGATACTTCAAATTCTAATGTAAATGATGCTGATATAGTTTTTGATTCTAATGATTCAAATTTATAAGTATCTTCTCATATAACCTCAAATGATACCTCTGCTGCGGAGGCTGCAGCGACATCAATAGTTACACACTCAATTCGATCATCTCAACTTTTAAAAATGTCTCGTGATCCTAAAGACGGTAACGCCTATAATCCGATTGCCGATCTATTTTGTACTATAGCAGAGAAACTACCATCAAAATCTTCTGCTCTTTTTGAATCTTCTGGTAGATCAAAAGTTACTTTAAAGGACTATGCAGTTATTTTGAATTCGTTTTCGAAAGTGGATGGGCCTGATTTTCCGCTTGGAAGAAAAGTGATTAATCGGTGTTTCGAAGCCTGTGTTAACGGAATAGCAGGAAAAATTGCATTATTGGAAGAACTTCCTAAAAGTGAATCTATGCTTTCTGATGGTTTAATAAGTGAGCTAGAAGAGACAACTGCTCATCATTTAAGCTTGATTGCTAATGCCTACGCAAGAACTAGCAGACGTATTTTGTCAAAACCTATTTTTCATGCAATCATATAGAAAGCACTCTCATTGTATATTTTTGGTGAAATGAGAGACTTAGGTGAAATTAATAAAATAAATAGATCCGATCTCAAAAACTAATCCAGTTTGAGTGATCTTGCTGATTAAACTAATGCTGAGAAAGATGCTATTTCTATTCGAGACGTTCCCAGACTTAATCGATCGAAAGAAATATCACTGTTGTTGAATTCGTGTGCAAAGATAGATCTTTCTCCAGAAGATACCAGACGGGTTTTTTAGTTACTTTCTCCAGTCATCTAAAGAAACATCGTAGATTTTGACTCTCACAGTCTCTCTCTAATCGCTCATGCTTATTCTAAACTTTATGTAATCAAAGATGAATAGTTACTGGAAGCTATAGCACAGATGAGTATGCGATTGACCGACAAATTTTCTGGATAACACCTTGCAAATCTTGCCTATGCGTTTGCTAAAGTTCGTTACAAGCATGATAAATTATTTTCTTAGATTCGTGATGAAGTAATTTATCGTGGCACTGTCGCTAGACCTTTGATGAGAAGAAATTTTTTAGTCGAAGAGCGACGTCGACATGGACTTTTTTGTAAAGAAGATGTTTCGGGTGGTGGTGGTGGCAGTAGGAACATTAACAGATATGACAGAACAGGTGGATTTGGGTATAAATTTTTATATTTAATTTTTATAAAGTTTTTCTGATTCATTTTGTTTTTCGGGGGAGTATACACTTTTTTTCCAGAGGTAGAACAAATGTATCGTAATCTGGAGCAGCGTCTGGTGGTGGAGGGGTTGGTGGTTTAGCGGATCATAGAAAAAAATTAAGGGAGCAAATGAGATTTGAATTAGTTGAGTTGTAGATGATATCGCAAGCGTTTTCAAGACTTGGGTATTAGGATCCAAGATTATTTTTCGTTATATTTTCTCTAACCAGAGCTGAGATGGACGGTAGACGAGCGGCTCGGATGAAATTAGAGGGTACAAGAGTTAGAAAGCTAAGATATCGCGCGTTTGTTGAACTGAAGAGAAAAGAGAGAGAGAATTATAGTAAATAAATTCGAGAAGGAAGACGCAAGAAAGGCGGATTACATCCATTAGATGATATCGAAACTTTAAAACTGCTGCGAAGAAAAGCTGAAAGGTAGGTCTAGAAATTTCTATCTTAGACAAAAAATCCAACTCCATTTGTAACTCCTGATCCCGATCTCACGATAAACCCGATTGCATCATGTCCAGGAGGTCGTATCGGAAATTCAGGCAAACCTGAAGAGGCAGATGCATAGACAATCGCAGTTTTAATTCACTCGTTCACAAAATCAAACATGCCAATGGAATCATTTTTACGCTGGATGCACAGTTATCTGCATCAGATGAAAGGGAAATACTCAACCTGGTAATTATCAATGCTGTGGAGTGCTATATCGAAAGTAGACAAAAAGAATAAACCACTTTATTAGTTTCTGGTTCGCGAAACTAAACCTAGATTAGCTTAAATGTAAGCCAAAACACTAGCTATAACACTTCGTGGTATGGGTAGGGCAAAGATATACGATAGATTTTTACTGCGTCAATCATCTAAACTTGCTCAATTATAGCTTTTGAGTTTTGACTCAAAGGATCTATGTAATTTACTGAACTCTTATCTTGATCTACGATTTAGGGAGGTAAAACTATTAAGAATGCTCGTTGCTGCTTTAAAAGGTTCTAAAACTCCTGGTTCAACCGGCATGATAGGACAATAGTTCGATACTAGTGACGGTGGCTTGTTTCAAGAATGTTCACCTGGATAAGTTGCAGCTGCAGTTCGTGCTTATGCTGGACTGAGAGTATATGATTGTGAATTTTTTGATGACGCGTTTGACTATCTATTAAAACATTAACACAGTTTAAATGAAAAGGAAGCAGTAATGACTTTATACTCTATGATCACATTATCAATTCAGGAAAAAATCTACTGGTAATAGAAACAAGCTGAATGGTTTAGGGACGGTAAGATCGCAAGTGCTCCTTAAACAGCAGATACTGAAACTAACTCAGATTTTAAGAGAAACAGAAAATCATCACCAAAACCTTCATCTCGTGCAGTATCACTAGCATCTAAAAATTCGATTGATCATGTTCCACACTTAGATCTATTCAACGCATTGTTGAAGATAGCATTTAAGAATAGAAATCAGATGAAATATGAGTCGATATTTTAGTTATAATTGGTCGAATTATACTTGAGATTCCTATGCAAAAAAGGAATTTACGAAGAAGATATATGTTATGAAGGTAAAGATGTAATGTTAAAAGCTCGACATGTAAATACAGTGCCTGATGACTATATGGAGTTGAGTAGCAGAATGCATAGAACGATAAGTTGTTATTTAGATCTAGTCGGATTGAAACACCGGTATATACTAAGTTAGTGCTTTTTTTTATATATAATCTATTTTTATTCGAATCTTTAAGTTTTGAATTATTATCTTTCCAGTTCTGAGGTATCCCTTGGTCCATTTTCACTCGACATAGTCCTAGCGTAAAAATTTGTTCTAGAGATAGATGGTCCAGGACACTTTTATCGTGAAACGAATACTAGAGTTCCTGCTTCACTATTAAAACACTCACTTCTTTAAGCTCTTGGTTTTTAAGTTCGATCTGTACCATGGTAAGAGTGGATCTAATGTAACACAAAGGAGAAACGATTACTCTATGCAGCAAGCTTTTGGAAAGACGTACTACCGAGTAGTGTTTTAGTTGGTAGTGAATCTTCAACATCAAGTTAGACAGATTAAGCCGTAAGTAACAGTATAGAACGAACACAGATTGCAAATGAAGACTCAGTAGGCAGAAAGTCAGGAAATATCGAGAGGTATGAAAATTCGAAAGACGATGACGAAAGTATCGAGGTTGGATAATAGGAAGAGTTTGATTAACTGGTTGATAAAAAACCTTTCAGATCTATTGACACGGTCACCTCGAACTTGTCTCTACCCGATATTGTTGAGATGGTAAATCAACGCAAAGTAGATGAGCTTAGATCTATGATTATGCAGTAGTCGGAGCCAGACTATGTTTAGGAACGAATGGACGCCGAAAAAAGTTAGTATTCAAGATAAGTCAGAAGGGGTGGTGAAATTTTTTGAGTATAATCTAACAAAGTTTTGAGAAACATCTTAAAGTTATGCTGATTAATGATTTGACATGAAACATTTTTGTGCAGTAAAGTCTTGATATGATCCTGAATCTAAATCTGATTCTGAATCTGATATTGAATTATTGGTGTGATTAAAGTTAGTGATTTTCTTTTTGATTAATTATTCTAATCTATAATGATAATGTTCTTGTCAATGTCTATGTCATGACTCATTGATATCGTATGTTTATTATTTAATAATCATGTGTATTTATTAAGACTGTTTTATAAAATTTTTTACTAAATTTAATCTGTTAATTTGTCTTTGAATTACTACCTAAGTTAGGAAATATCAGTAGTCAAAAGCTGATTTAATATAGTAGTTATATAGATTTAATTTTTGATACTCTGTCTCTAAATAATTTAAGTCTAAAAATGTGTATGTTAAATATATCTAATTTTTATTCAAATTTATATCTACTTAAGATTCAGAAGAAATTATTATTACTTGCCTATTCATAACATAGTTTAAGTATCTATTACTAAATTTCAATTTGAATTTTGAAGTGTAACAATATAATTTACTGTAGCTTAAACTTTTGTACTTTTTGTTAATCGTACACATATAAATCTAGAATACAATGAATTAATCAAATAGTAATTCGAACAATTCCATGCTATCCTAATTGCGATAAACTGTTAATACAGAATCAGATAGAAATAGTATCTCAGGTACTGCTAACTCTGGAAGCTCAAGTAGTCATTTATAGACATCGTAAAAGAATTTTAAATCAGATACAGTTTAATTATAATAGTAAGTTTAACTCTCCAATCAATAGTAGTACATTTAATAGAAGGTGACCTAGTCTAAGTAATCAGATGGAAATCTGGATTAGGTTTCATTTATGAATCGGTAACCGTAGGCCTAGGGTTGGGCCTAGATCAAAGGTGGTAATTAAATTAAAGTTCAAGGTCCAGGACAATAAAATTAAGATGTTATCAATATTGACGACGATTCTGATTCGGCTACGCCTAAAAGTAAAAGATAAAAATTATCATAATAGGATAAGACTTAGAAAAATTTAAATTAACTATAGAATCAAAATATTAGTATGGATTCAACTATTGATAGTAGCACATTTTAAAGTTTAAGTTAAAGCAAAGTCTAAGGAACAGGACCAGGTACTGGTTTACTAGCAAAGAGTAGTAGTATTACTTCATCAATTTAAACACATAGAAACATGCAATATTAGCAACCATAATAATAACGGTAAACTGTTAATTCGGTACCATAACGATAGATGGATAGACAAGAACTTGGACTAAATGATTTACCATAACACAAACTTAATATTGTAAGACCGAAAAAGTTCAGTCGAAGTGTAGCACCGTAACGTTAACCATATCCGAAACAATAAAGTTATATTAGTCGTAGTGTAGCACGCTCACCATTACAGAAACGTCAAAACTTAAATAGTCGCAGTGTAGCACGCTCAGTGTCACCAAAACGAGCCTCTGCAATTCTTAATAGTTCCTAATCATAGAATTGAAATTTAAGATAGGCATTGGAAGCCCAATCACTTTCAAAAGAATAAAAAATGTAAGCTAATCCAAACTTAATATAGTAAAATGATGGTAGTGCATTAATCGAATCCGATCTACAAGAACCAGAAGAACTATAATATGACACAAAGACATCAGATTAGGAGCTGAAAAAGAAAGTTACAGAATCTTGTGATTGGATTATTAATAAAGTTAGTGATGAGTAAGTTACAGTTGGTGCCTTATACAAAATTAGAACTGGTATACATCCTGAAGTTTAAAAAGTTGATAATGTAAATGATAGCTGTTCCGCCGACGACGCCGTAGATACTGATAGTTTTATTGGTTTCATAGATGACAATGATAATGTTATTAGCAATATGAATAATAATAGCAGCAGCAATAGTAGTAGTAGTAGTAGTAGCGCTGCTGCGACAACGACTATTGCTAAAAAGCATACATAGAAATCAGATCTCAATAACAGTATTAAATTTATATACTAGTAAAAGTTACAATAAAAGTCTTTGATATCGGAATCCGGGATGAAAATAACAAAATTCTTCAGAAAGAAAAGAAAGCTAAATTGAAAGTATTTGTTCCAAACTAAACATGATTAAGTCTTAGTGTACATAATAAAATAATTTTTCTGCAGCTTAAAAAAGATAGTATTAGAAATTCATGTATTATGCAGAACGACTAGTTAGAACATGTATTGAGAAGATTACTGGTCGAAGTATTACATCAGGTGTGGATGATGATGCCGAAGATATAATCGATGATTACGTTTGTGAAACAGGTGCATGTATCATCATTCTTGAAGGTAAAACTTTTGATAAAGATATTGAAATGTCTTACGGATATCGCTCAATCCGGATCAAGCTGCTTGATCCAGCTCTTAAAAGCTATCATCTCAAACCCTTAGCTAGTGCTCTAGATGTAATGGAAAATCGTAGAGGTAATTAGATAAGAGAAGCTATAATATCTAAATTAAGAGCCTATAATCAGCTGCTGAAAGAAAATAATTAAAAATAGAAGAATAAACCTACATTTCTATGGACAAGATCTGATACTATAATAAAGCTAGGAAGAAATATAGTAGGACCTAATAGCAAAAATTCCGAAGGCTCTTATGAGTAATGGGAAAAATAAATGGAGAAGCAATAGGGTTTTAAGTAAAAGGTTGATGAATTGAAAAAGATGATATCTGAAAAAATTGGTAAAATAGAATAAGATTAAAAAGTGTAAGAATTAGAGTACCAGGTAAAGAAATTACGGTTGGAAAAAGGAACACTTTAAAGTAAGTTAGTCTAAGCAACTGTAAATCAGTAACGGTAAAACTAAAATAGAAGCAGTACAGATATTTAGAAGAATTAAACAGAATAGTCTCTGTTCGATGTAGATGACATGTAGTAGAAGAGCGCACTAACTTCAGAATCAGACTAAGCTTATGAAATTAAGTAACTGAAAAGTTAGCTGAAGATTGCTGCCATAACAAAATAATAGTAAACTGATGAAAATAAATAAATATAACGAAAATTAGAGGATGCTACAAGAGATCTGAAGGATGCTACCAATGCTCTATAATAGAAAAAAATAGAAGAGAAGTAGTAAGCTGATGAAAATACACGATTAGAAAAATAACTATAGGATGTTACTGTTTAGCTACAATATAAGAAAGTATCCGGTGAATAATCAGCTGATAAAATTTGTAAACTAGAAGAATAGCTAAAGGATGCTAATACGGAACTACAAAAGTGGAAAATGTTCGATTAATCGTCAGCTGCTAAAATTTGTAACTTAGAAGAATAATTAAAGTATGCTTCCACTTAAGTATAATAGAGAAAAATATCCGAAGGTGATTCTGCTGAAAAAATCTCTCAATTAGAAGCATAACTATAGCGCTCTAAAGTTGATCTATAATAGAGTAGAGCTTCAATCTAATAGTATGCGCAAGAAAGTATTCAGTTTTAGTAGAAATATTAGGACGCTTCTAGAGAGCTACGAGAGAAAAAAGTATCAGAAGAGATATCAGCTGACTAAATTTCCGAGTTAGAAAAACAATTGTCGAGTTCTAAAATGGATTTAGAATAGTAATAGATAGTAGATCATTGCCAATAACAAGCAGCTGCAGATGAAAATAGGCTACTAGAAAAATAATTGTAGAATGCAAATGCTGAAATATAAAATGGAAAAATACTTCGTTAAGAGTCTGTTGATCAAATCTAATAGCTAGATTAATAGCTAGCAGAAGCTATGGCGTAAGCAGCAGCATATGAAAGTAGAGTATAACAATAGACACTATAAACTTCAGCTTCAGATTTACAATAATAAGTGTAAAACTAGGCTATTCAGATCTAGTAGTTAAAAGATTAGAAGTAAGTGCTTGAAAATCAATTTAGCAAGCTATTATAGTAGCAAGTTGCATAAATTAAACATGAATATGAGTGGTAAATATAATTAGTTAAACAAAAGTTATAAGAGGCAGCGGCGGGGGAGGAAGATAACGGTTTAGGAACTGCAAATAGTAGCAAAGAACTAGTAAACTCTAACCAGAATCAGTCAACTACAGTCGTATTGGAAAGGTATATGATACATATGATCAATATAACATTCAGTGCTCACAATAACTTTTTTTAATTATTTTCTTATTATTATCTCAAATTTTGCTTTTTTTAAGGTCCTGATCATTTTTTTTTCAAAACTTTTCAGTGATTTAGCGTGTCCTCCTCATGCTCGTAAACTAATTAAGGATGGAATCGAAGTATGGAAATGTTTTATATGCGAATAATAGTGCAAAAGTGTAGCTTAGATGAAAAGACACTGTAGAGCAAGATTTGTAGGTAACACAAAGTATCAATGTGTTGATGTCAATGATAAATTAGCTGTACCTGATTTAGAGTATTAAGCAGGTGAAATAGGCTGGTGAGATTTTATGATTTGGTGTATAAAAACTAAGTGTTTGTAGTTTCTATTTTTATGCGTAAGGTTAGTGTATACTTATTCACTACAGTATAAATCTGCAGCTCGGTTGACAAATTTTTAGTATGTCATATGATTTATAGTAGAAAGTGTTTTCTGAACTGACTATCAGATTCAGAATCAGAGTCTTCCGTCTCAGTTATTGGAGCTACATGATTATGTATCTAGTTGATAAGATTTATAATATAACGTCACAGGACTGCTACTCGAATCATTTTTGTATCTAAAGGGACATAAATAACATATTTGTATACTAGGCTGATTGGCAATGAGTCTGCTATGTACCATACTATTGCTCCAAATAAGAAATGATCACATTTATCTTTAATTGTTAGACGAATCACGATGGTTCTGTAGTTTTTTCTAAACATGTGTATTTATTGATATCAAAGACTATAGATAGCTGAGTTTATTCAAATTTAATGGAGTCAACTGTCAAGTTGATTTGATATAATTATCATTATTTTAAGCCTTAAATTATTTAGCTTTATTTACTCAGTACTGTAGCTTTACGAGGATGAGTCATAATTTCTTTAGAGTTACTAATTATAGTTGCTATTGATTTACTAAGACTTATATTTAATATTATCTTGAGTTTACAATTTGTTAAGTAGTTTGAATGAGACAATGTATAATAATTGTAGAACGTAGACGAAGTTACAAGAAAATTACTTATTCAAAAGTTTGTAGATCATTATTTAAAACTTTAATCATTTTTTAAGATTCAAATCATAATTTTTTTTTCAAGTAGTAAATTGAATTGATAAATTTTTATTTAGAAGCTGGAGTAACAGTTTGATTTTTTTTATAATTTTTAATCTACTTAGTCTTATCATTATTGGTAATCATAGCCAATAAATATGTGGTAATATCTATTTAATTAGAATGAATATGTTTCTTTCACTGACGTAGATATGGATGAAGTTCTTACTATACCTCATATTGAAGATAAACCATCTGCAGATCATTGTACTCCTCTCTTATTCTATAAAAATGTTTGTGCCAATTATTTTAGGAAAAATAATCCTCTCTTAGGACATCTACTTGAATTTTTGATAGTTCTTTATGCTTTTGCTGGGTTAGCATTATCCGCTGACCACATGTGCAACTCTATGGAAACACTTTGTGATCATTGGAAAATACCTGAAGACGTTGGCGGTGCTTCATTTATGGCTTTTGGAAATAGTGTGCCAGAGATAACGGTAAATGCCATAGCTACTGCATAGGGCGTTATAGCTGCAAGAGGTCACGAAGCTAGCGAGGTGATGGCACTGAAACACGCTGCAAAGGGTTTAAAAAATCATCCTCATAAACCGTCTAATCTTATATCAGGTGTCGGTAATTTATAGTAGTTTATGCGTAGTGCTCTGAATTTGATTGGTATACCGACTATGTTGACTATTTTACCAGTTATAAACTCACTAGCTTGGGGATAAAATTTAGACGATTTGGATTATACGGCAACAGTGAATTTATCATTGTATCAGAGTTAAACTTACCAGCTTCAAGAAAACGCTACTTATATCCCAATCGAGCCTAATGATGTAGCGCCTTTTGATGCTAGCGGCACCTTCGACGATACTACAGCACCTTTTATACCTATTAGGATAGGGAAAAAACGAGTGCATGTCAGGAATCCTTTGGATCCTAAGAATTATAGACATCCCATTGTTTCAGGACATCATCACCATAAATAAAATTCTAAAGCAGATCTAGGTGTTGGAGGTATTATGGGCAGTGGTATGTTAGCGTTTTTGATTATACCGAGTATATGTGTATCATTTTCACCTACTGCAGAAGGACTTGTGTTGAAAAAGACTGCGATTACTCGAGATGTTGGCTTTTATGGTATATCGCTTGTGGTGTTGTTGGTTGCATTACACAATGGAGGGAGTAATTTAGCCATTGGTTTATTGTTATTGTTGATATACGCTTGTTATATAGGAGTTTTGTTGTGGGAACGAATGAGAAAAGTATAGTTCTTTTTAATTTTGGTATGTTATGACAGTGACTAGTAGTAAAAAAAGTATTTTTTTAATTATTAAGATTGAATTCTTAAAAGTTTACATTTTTTATTACTTCCCAGTAATCAAGTTAGTCTCGTTCAACTTTTCGTGAGCGATATTCCGGCCTAATTGAATCAAAAGATGTATAAGCATTTTAAGAAATGATATAAAACACATAATCAAATAGTCTTGCTCAACCTTTATTATAAAAAGGAGCTGAGACTTAGGAATTTTAACCTGGTCAGATCATGAAGGAAGGCTCACATACGGCACCTGAATCACTCCGGAATAAGATTGCACTAGATATATATTAGGATGATGAAAATGCAGACTGGAAACCTATAGAGAAATTAAAACGCGAACTAATGTAATGCGAAAGAATGCAGATAGATGGAGGTCGACCAAAATAAGGCAATGGTAACGGGAATGATATCATATATGTAAAAGAATTTTCAATGTCAGAAAAAAACGCGAATAATGAAAGAATAAAGTAGCTTCAAAAAGATATAACAAGGTTAGAACAGAATAAGGAAAGAGAAATAGATCCAGATAGAGAAGTTATTCTTAGTTCAGAAAACGAAGATATAGGGATTAATAAAAAAAATTTGACCAGCTAAATTGATAAAATATAACCTGCAAACTAAATTAAGATTCGGATGCCTAATAATGAAACGCTGACAATAATTGAATAGGATTAGGAAGCAGTTACTAATGAAAAATCTAGTCCCAAAGATTCGAACTATACTGATGAATCTACTTAATTGAATGTAATAGACGAGAATTCGTTGATCTATAAGTTTCTGTTTTTTATTACGAAGCCTTTATCAATTATTATCGACAACTCCTGTCCAGACTGTCGTATTTTTTCGCCCAGTGAAGATCTATATTGGTTAACTTTTGTTGTATCATTTATTTGGATTACTTTATTTTCTTATTGCATTACTATCGTAACAGATAATTGGGTTAACCGTGATCTTAAAGGAATAGCAAACGCCGAAGCTTTTTTCGGAATAGTTTTGGTTGCAATAGGAGCTGAGGTTCCAGATACTATAAACAGCTGTACGGTTGCAGCAAGAGGTTACGGAAGCATGAGTACGAGTAGTTGTATAGGAAGTTAGATTAGCAATATCTGTTTGGGATTGGGGCTCTCATGGACAATGGCAAGTGCGCTTGAGGGAACAAATGTAACTCTGGGATAGAACGATCCACTCGTTATTTTCACAGCATGGGTTTAGTTGTTGAATGTTATAGTTTTCTATTCTGCAGGTGTGATACTACCGAGTTAGTTAGCAAAACGAGCGAGATAAATGAGAGAATCGGATAAGTCTATAGAAAGTATAAAAGAATAAGACGCTGATACTAAAATAGATCTAACTGAAGAAATAATCCGTGGGGTTAGCGCAACTGAGAAGCGATAAGGGTATCAAGGTATAAGTGTAAAAAAGTAAGCAGAAATTATTGTAAATGAAAAGTTTATATTGCCTAAGCCAGAAATATCGACTACAACAGGTAATACTACAGACTAATCTTTAAATAATCAAACATTAAAACCAGTACTCTCTGACATGCTAGAGCTTACTTCTGCTGTAGATGACTTGTATCCTTCGCTTTCTCCACGTTTCAACATCGATGATGGATCCTTAGATGGAGTCTATCGAGCTAATATACTTAACCGTGAATACAGACCGGCAGCTATGTTGTCAGATGGTACAAGTTTAAAAAGACTTGCAGCTCCTAATTCAGACGGTAGTTTGTCGAATACATTAACAGGTGATGGTTAATAAATGCTTGTTTACAGTAACATAAAAACAGTTACGCCTGGTGAGTTTTTGGATCCATCAAAACATCATTAAGGTGAAGTTCTACTTGTAACTCATGTAACTCCTGTATAATCTCGATCAGCCAGTTTTGATAAAAGAAAAAAATCTGGTGATACACTTGAAAATTCACGAGATCCTAGCAAGAATAAATCATGGTCGGGTGATAACTTAGGTGGGTCACCGTAACTGTTAAATGCGGAAGTTTTGAAGCTAACACATATCAATCAAAGTGCAGGCACAACTTAGGAGAGTTTATAAACAATAGAGTCTAGTGTAAATATACCGTATTATGGTAATCCTCTAATTGGAACAATTGATGAAAATTCAAAATCTGTAGATTTAGATACAGTAGTTTTAACCAAATGGCATACTAAATTGTTTACAAGTTTATATGTATTTTGGATTTCTACCTTTACAGTTGTAACCTTTGGTAAGGAATTTGGTTTTGCCTGGAGTATATGAAATTATATTTGATTAATTTAATTGTTTTAATAATTCATATAACTTTAAGAAATTTTGTAAGGTAGTGGTTGCGCCTCCTCTGAACTTTATATTAGATAGTGAAAATTCAATCTTTGAATTTGGTTTTCAATTTTATAGATCCCTGAATCAATTATCAGAGATTCAAGGTATTGAAATTTATGTCTATTAATTTCAAGAATATATTAATCCGAATTTTGTCTACAATCTTTTTAGATATCTGAATCTTCTAAGTTTACTATTTAGTTTACTTACGTAAATTTTAACCTCAAAGAATTTGTATTAAGTATTGTCAAATAATAATTGTCGCTACGTTTGATAATGATTAATAATTAATGACTCAGTATATGATCTATATCAATTTTTGTTTATTTAGTTTTATGTTTTTGAATACTCATCAGTAACCTTTACTTTTATTTTTTTCATTTTAATTATTACTTATACCATTCTTAATACTTATAAAAGAATTTGAATTTTGTTTGAACTATCTTAGGTCCCGTAACTTAATTTTGCAGTGAATTTTATTTTCATAAGTCTACTAGTTACTGTAACTAACTTGGCTATTAAAGTATAACTTCATAAAGTTTTTTCAAAATGTCTTAATCTGTTGATTCTATGAAACTAATACCATGCTCATTTTTGAACAAATGGACTTCACTAGATCTCATTGCTGCGAAAAAACTAGATGAAGCTAGTAACTTTTGGTTAGAAGTGTAGTATGTTCATAAAGATATGAGATTGCATAGTTGGGCTCCTCCATGTCATCTAGAATTACCTCACACTGGTTTAATATCGGATTCTGCTGCTAGTTTGTTCGAAGAACATTTACAATCCTGGTTAAGGCTATAAGAATGTGTAACGGAGATGAGAGACTTAGTTGGATTTAGTAACCAGTCTGAAAATAATCATTCTCCTAGTTCAAGTTCATCTTCATGGCCTATAGAATTTTAGAATGTTGTGAAGTAAAAGTCTATTACTTTTAAAAAAGCAATTATTTTTCTAGCATTATTAAGACAAGAAGTTGATCTCCGTGAAACATTGATACAAAAAGCTAAAAATCAAGTATTCTCTCAAGAAATAGTACTGGCAGTAGTAGATCAACATGGCAACTCAACAAAAGTCGATAATTAGACAAGGATAGAGGGATTTCGAAATAAATTATTGTGGATACAAACGATGTGGATGAAGCGTGTTTATTCAAGAAATTGTATTGATGATCTTGAAAGCGGTGGTAGGTTTTGTTTACTTGAAGATAGGTAAAGTAGACAATTAATTCAGTAATGGAATGAACTAGAAAAACTTGTCTATTTATGATGTTACTTTTATTTTGATACAAGTATTTATATTTTTGCCTCTAGTTTTTTAACATACTTGAATTTTGAAATTGTCTTTACTATTCTAATAATATAACAACTCTTAAAACTAAATAAGAATTCAGTTATGCAAAGTGACAGTCATAAAATAAAAATCACCGTGACACTGACTGCCACAAAACTAAAATTGATAAAAACTTTGGTGAATTCAAATATTTAATTCGACTTTCTTTTTAAAGATATATCATTATGATTGTTCATACTTTGAAAGTGCCAATAAGAATTATATTTAAGTATTTAGGTTACAACTTAGAGGTCTATATGAGAATGTGTGTGAGACTCAGACTCAGAGTTATTAGGAGGAAAGTTTTTTCGATTAAGTATCGTTTACTTATTATATGTGTATGACTGTACGATTTATTTAATAGATAAATTTTATTTATGTTTTGTGGTGGTTGCCAAATAACACTTTTACTTTCTAAATATTATTTCTTAGTTCCTATTTGATTTTATTATTGCCATTATGGAACTAGATTTATCTGAATATGCTTCTCTTTCCCTACCTTAAACTTCAAGTATAACTGAATAAACAGACTAGGTTGATGAACATGAATAACTATCTTCCATCTGTAATCTACTTGTAGAATACTGTCGACATCTACGTGGTCCTAATAGAGGTTTACCTGAAAAGTATGTGAATTAAAGTTTTACAGATTTAGAAAATAAAAACCATATATCAACAACATATTTAAATACTGGTGACTTATAATTACCTGGTCTTGAAGACTATAATTAAACGAGTTCAAGTTCAAGTTGCAAAATTACTAAAGATCAAGCTAGTAGTAAAACTTCTCTTAGCATTGGAAAAAAATACGGCCCTGATTATGATGCAGCTTCAAATGTAGCAGATAAACTGTATGATCCATATTTGAGTTGTGCAGCACGTTAACGTGAAGCTTTGGACCGAAACTTATACGATAAATCTAGTTCATCAGAAGACATAGAATTTGGGATAGGAGAATAAAATGATGGAACAAGTTCAGAAGATTAACTGAAAATTAATGTGATTACAGAGTAAGATGGTCGTTTATCAATTTCTTCGACATCAAAAGAAAAAGAGCGTACTTCAGTAGCATCGATTTTATCAAAAGAAGATGTCAGCGGATCAAATATTTTGAAAAACACAAAATCTGATTTGAAACTTGATAATGAAGATACAGCAGCTCGTGAAATAGACAAGAAAAGTAAGGAAAAGGATTCAAATGAAAAAGCTTGTTCAGATAATGAAAATTTGTCAGACGAAGAGAAAAATAATCGCATAAGTAGCAGTAGTAAAACAAATTGTAAAGTCTAAGATCCAAGAAAGTCAAAAGTTGATATACTTACATATATAGACCGTATAGAATAAATTGAATCGTTGTTGCCACATGCACGTGACGGTCCCTGGCCCTATAAACTGTTATAGTTACTGGGAAATTTAAGAGAACTAAAAGGTAGAGAAAGAAAAAATAGGAGCGTGTAATATGCAAAGTTTACAGAACAGCAAAAAAAAATTGTAGCTGAAAAAGATTCTTAGGATGAAAACATTTGTCAAAAAATTTCTCCACCACCCGAGCTTTATGCTGTATTAGGTACATTAACAGACAATTAGATATTGGATTTAGCATAGCAAGTATGTTCGGTTGGAAAAGACAAGTTACGTCGACAAGCTTTTGCACGTGAATGTCATTTGCTTCCTCCCATAGTAGAAAAAAAATTGTCCGACAATATAAACGGAGGAGTAGTTAAAGTTTAAAACTAGAGAGTATTATCTGATCTATCCGACGATCCAGTATCATAGAAACGAGACATCATTAGGGACCTAGCAATCAGATTATGTCTTCAAAAATCTTTAGCTTATGCTGTCACAATTGAAGAAAAGTATGTTATACTCTAAGCTTATCAGATTCACTAGAAGAAAAATTTTAAAAAAGTTGGTGTGAATGGAATATTGGAGGAAGGTTGTAGACATATGGCTTTTGCTAGGGCTTTGGTATCGCAGAGGCTTAGAAAATTATTATTTATCGTCGAAAAAATTCAATGGAGATAAACACTGTAAAAGTTAACTGGAAACGTAAGGAGATACTACAGAAAACTAACAAGGAGTTATGGTTTTATAAAAGAAGATGCACAAATGTTAGAATCAACACTAACGGAAGGAACTAGTTTAGCGAAGAAATATAGAAAAGCTCTGTTCCGTATTTATAAAAACTCAATTTATACTATTACTTATACTATGTGCGTCACAGTCACATTCGGATTCTAGACGAGCAGTCTGACTCTGAGTCTGACTCTGACTCTGAGTCTGACTCTTAAATACGAGCTTACTATCATCTGACATGACTCAGTAACAGTTTAAAGAGTTTTAACTTAAACTCATTTTGTTCTAGATTAATTAAAAATACTATTAAACACAAATTTTCATGAAATATAAAAATATTCATCTCAGGTAAAGACTAACTTGTCCCGATTTTTCTTGTCATGAATAAATACGCTACTGATAAAACAACTGGTGAGACTACTTCTGTTCTTCGCTGGTATTCATCTAAAGAAGAGCACAATGCTCATATGAAAAGCAAAAGTGGTAAAAGCGGAATGAGTGACAGTCTAAATCCATAATCCTCCCGCTGTTTAGACCTTCGAGAAATTCGAGGTTTTATTTATGGACCTGGTTATCTGATTGCGTAAGACTTAGCTGATAGTAAAACTTTAAACTGGAGCTGTTGTTTAACAATTGTTGGGAATGCTAAGAGCAGTGGTGATTAAATGAATGGTGCGAATGCCAGCACTTTATCAGTGCTGCATGGTGCGAATACGAGTATGTAAAATCTCGATAGTGCAAATAGGACTTAGAATTTTTCAACATCAATGTAGCATAATGTGACAGTGTCTTCAAATAGTACAAATATTAATACAGTCAGTCATTATCCTTCTGCTTGTTCAACTAATGATAGAAATTTAGAATCCATGTCTTTTAATAATTAACCGTTATAAACGATCGGTTCTATGCACTCTATGACAAGCTCTATTGTAGATTCACCTCTTTATAACTAAAATATAAACGAGTCTGACTAATTTGATGTTGAAACCTCATACGCTCCTTTGCCTGGTACTTAGGTTAGATTTAAAGATGGTTAGCACGAAGCCCCACCAGTAGTTCCTTTCAGTAGTTTTAGTAGCAGGGATATAAATATAAATTCATAGTAAACTCTATCTCACTTTAACTAAGATATGCCAGTTTCACACCGTAACACTACTGGAAACTTTTCAACTCAACGCGCAAATGAATCTTAAAATTTCACACTGCATACAAACAATATGTCAACTGCAAGTTTGATGAATACATAAAATCAATAACTCTAAGTCGTTTCGAAGCTTCGATTTATAAATCTAGTTTTCGATGATTTTGATATACTTTTCAAGTGGCTTACTGGACTGCAACTGCATGTTAAACATCGTGGATACAATACGAATTGTACTTCTATTGCACCTGGTAAAATTTTATGGTGGAGAATTTTATGGAATTTTCGGTAAAGACTTGGTAGACCGCACTTTTCATTTTGTAAATGTGTTAATGCTATGTGGTCTACTGTAAGATTAGAACCTGGCTTTGGAAATGTTTCTTGAAAGCTACGTTAATTTTGTTTTAGATTTCTGATTAATTTTATAAAGTTTTTTCTTGTATTGGAATCCTTGTAATTCATATATAAATTTCGTGTAAGTTAAATTAGATAGTGCCTCATTCTTATTCAATTGTAATACTTATTGTCAGTCTATAACTTTTCTAAACCGTATCTTACTAGTCATTAGATAGTTGAATACATTATATATGTTAGGTATGTTCTTATAGTTGTATTATTTGTCAGACTCACTCTAAAAATGCGATTTAATTTTTGTATCTGATATTTTTTATCGTTACTAGTTGATATAACTTTTTATATAAGTATTGTGCCTTGCTGTTTGAGTTCTTACTTAACTATTGAAGATTTAAACATCATATTATTAAGCTATTGGATCATAGATTTTTATTTTTACTACTGATTAAATTTTTAATAAGTTAATAATAATTGTCTCTTAACTAAGTCACTGCGCATCAGTATTTTAAATTAATTTCAAACTTCATAATATCTGAAATATTAATCTTTATTTTTCTCATAATTTTAGACCAAGATTCTCATTTTTAAAGCACTTAAGTACTTAATTCACTACCGTTATTATTAAGTTCAATAGACTATAGTCATTACTACTACCTAGTCGTCGTCGAGTTGTTATAATTTTTAGATAATTTATTTAGATCATTAGAATATAGACTGTATTGAAGTATCCATTAGATTAAATAATTTAAAATTAATTCAATAATAAATTATAATAATATCATAATATTAATCATTATCCTAATTATTGTAAATAATAAAGAGTCAGATTTGTTACGCAAACATGTCTATAATTGATCCCGGAATAAGTTCAGAGATGGAAAACGATTTAAAGACTTTATCTAAAGTATCATCCAGTTATGAAGCAGCACCAAAGTATAAAAAAGCTAAGCCGCATTGGCTTCGATCATTATTATTGACTCCGTTGAATTGGTTATTTTTCTTTTTTCTATATACAATTACAGCAATATTCTTATGTCATATACTATGGATGTCATTTGATGTTAGATTGGGAGCCATAAGAACGTTTGGTATAATTCATAATTTTTATTAAGACTATTATAATTAAATTAAGATTTAATAGTTTTAACGGTAACCGACACTGAACTTTTAGACTTATACTGATTATTAATTAAAGTTTGAACTCAATAGTCTTAGTTAACTAGTGGCTTTAAGTCATATGTTAAATTTATTATGATTCAGTATTATACTTATTTTTTTTTAGGTACAATAATTCATGAGTTTGATCCTTGGTTTAATTTTCGTGCATTGGAATATTTTGAAAAAAATATACGTGATGCTTATCGTGATCATAAAAAAGGTATAGAGATTGGTGGTTCAAAAGGTTCTAAAGTTATGGAAGGAGGAGATTGGTGGGTATCCGGCGAAGAAAGAGAAGAGACTGATTCAGATAAAGAAGTTATATAGGATGAACGATATGGTATGATGAGTGAAGATGAAATTACGAATTCAAAATGGAGTGAGAAAAATAGTTTTGGAGTCTTGATGAATAAATTTTTTCACCCACCAAGTTGGAGGTAAGATTATGATAGTTGATAATTATAAAAGATAAATATGAAATTCAAATATTATTAGATTTAATCGATCAGTAATACTAATAATTTGAATCTAAATTAAAAGTAAAATAGTATACGCTTGATAAGATTATGTTTTATATTTTAGTCTCTAGTAACTTTAACTTTAGTAAGCTCAAACTCTGTAAGACTGTAACTGTATTTTTTATATAGTTGATAAAAGTGACAATCATAATGCTTTATTTTAATATAATTATAACATATTTTTAGATATGCTACCTATGAAAAGTTCTATAAATGGTTTGATCATGAGTCCTGGTATCCACTTGGTAGACCTGTTGGTACAACGATCTATCCTGGTATGTAACTTTTTACTGCTGGTCTTTATCGTTTTATGAAAATTTTAAATCGAATTTAACGTGCATAATAATACAATATTGCTACTTGGTTAGATAAATCTATCTAAGAACATCCGTCCTAGTCTGACGATGGTGAAAAAAAATAAGATACAGCAACACATCTATCTCTTTTAAAATAGCTTCCTGATTAACCAGGACGGAACTCAACTGTTGCTCTTGATTCTGACATTGCCTCCTGGTCTACAAAAAATATGCTGTACGGTTGCAGAACATCTTCTGGTAGAATGAGAAACTGCTTATCAAGATGGTAAAAAATGTTCAAAAATAAATTATTGAAAGGAAATTTGACTCCACTTGGTCTATCAGAAACTACTCTTTCAACTTCGACTAGCTTAGTGACTTCACTTTTTAATTGGGGATATTTCTTAGTCGTAACTCTACCTGAGTACATACCAGGAGTTACAGCTATTAAAGCAATTCTTACTTTTTTTGTCTACGATTTAATTTTTACCAGATTGTTTTTTAATCAATTTTTATAACACATAGTCGGTACTTTAGATGATTATCAACAAAGATGGAAGGCTGAGTGGTAGATGTTTTAAGAAACAATGTGGATCGTGTTTGATAGAAATATGAAGTGGTTAGTGTTTAGATTTCCTGAACATTTAATGAGCGTTATGAGACACGAATGGAGTTTAACAGAAATTGCTTGTTACGTACCAGCATTATCAGGACCTGTTGCATCTTTGGCTGTAGGTTTATTAGCAAGTGCTGCAGTTGCATAACCAGATACAAGTTAGGATTGGTGTAGATATATTTCAGTTGCAGTAACTTTTTTGATGGGTGTTTTTTTCATGAGTGTCATTCCAGCACACGCTTAGAGAAGTGTAGGAGGAGGGTAATTATTTTAGACAAGGGAACGCTGTGCGCCCAGTATGGGTATGAGCATTTTTCCCTTGTAAAAAATGGTTGATTTAATTTGA